>Ga0207639_10000013_pt1:52500-293084 | contig 293084 bp, 320 predicted proteins | sample KBSCornC32_FD_184299 | JGI IMG/M metagenome (GOLD analysis project Ga0207639, IMG submission 184299) | Corn rhizosphere microbial communities from Kellogg Biological Station, Michigan, USA - KBS Corn C3-2 (SPAdes) (version 2) | ecosystem: Host-associated > Plants > Roots >...
CGATCGCGACTGACGCCGCGGGCCGTCAACTTTAAAGCTTGATTTCTGACATCAGCCTTTTGAACGACTGATGTTTATTCGGATGCGATTCACTTGACGTGAACCGCAGTTGATTCTGTGAAGTTCGCATTGCGAACCTCGAAAGGAATCACGTTTGTCTGCTTGCTATCCTATTCAGTTGTCAAAGAACCGACATCCGCCGAAAGGGCCGCGATTCTCGCTGAACCCTCTCGTCCGTGTCAAGCGGAATGTTTCCAGGCGCTTGCCGCGCATGAACCCCATTCCGTCTGACCCGGACACCACTGCCGTTACGCTGCTTCGGGATTGAAAAGATCGAACTACCGGAAGAGCCGCGGATTCTACCCGCCGTCTCGCGCGCTGTCAACTTCGCGCCAGGAACGAGTGTAACCAACCGTCACCAGCGCTTATTTCCAACCCGCCTCGCCCTGCTTCCAAAGACCGTTCCCGCCTGGGGATTATCCACAACCCAACCGCCTCGGTCTCTATTCCGCGAATCGTGCACAAGTTGTTGTGCACGATGGCGTTACGTCTTGTCTTTCAGAGATCTGCTTCCCGTTAAGGGACGCTCCACAACCCACTCCCCTCAGGGGCTATTCCACTGTTTTCGTAACCGGGATAGCTTTTCGCCTGCTCATGGCGGCGCCCAGTCCGCCAAGACAGCAAAGGCCCAGGATTGAGAGACTTAGCGACCACGTCCACGTCGCGGGCCGGTAGTCCACGATCGCCTTCGACTCCCCGGCCTGAGCGAAAAAGCTGAGGAAGACGCCGCTGACGCGTCCGGCCTCGATCTCCCGCCCGTTCACCCGGACCCTCCACCCCCTCATCGCCGGCACACTCGAGGAAATCAGCACCTGCCTCGGCGAGCTGATCCGAACCGTATAACGTCCCGGCCGGTCCTCACGCGTGGAAACCGACACTCCCGGCGGCCCGAAGAACCGCGGCAGCGCCGCCGAGTTCCCGTACAGCTCGCCATCCGGCCCTGAGTACAGACGCTTCCACTTCAACGGTAGCGCCGCCGGTCCAGGCTCCGTCAGCAGAAAACGGACGTCCAGAAAGTCGAGCAGCGGCTCCCCCGCATTCACGACCCGCTTCACGTCGATCGACGTATCCGGTACCTCCAGCCGCTTGAAGAACCGCGCGTACTCTGCCCACTCCATCGGATCGCTTCCTCGGATGTCCTCCAGCCGGTACTGCTCCGCCGCATTCGGCAGGAAGACCCAGTCGAGGCCGAGGACGCGGTATGGCTCATTCGGCGCAGCGCGTCGCAGCGCGTCGATGATCGGCAGCCGCGGAACGAAAAATCGCCGATCGGTCATCGCGTTGTAATCGAACGTGAAGACGAATAGCTCCGCGATGGTGAGCACGCATGCGAAGACCGCTGCACGCTTCGGAGCGACCGCCGTGGCAATCCAGAACAGCACCAGGGCGGCGATTCCAGCGATCGACCACCAAGTCAGCGTGCGGCCGAGCCCCTTGGTGAAGACGTACAGAGCGAGCGGGATCAGGACGGCCGACGCGACGATCGCCGGCGTCAGTCTCCGGCCGACTGCGCGCGCAGCGAGTACGCCGGCCAGAAACGCGACGACGAACCGAAGGCGGTCATGCGCCACCCACGACAGCGGCGGCACCGTACTGAAGAGCGTCCCGAGCGGAGTCCAGTTCATCGAAATGACGAAGAAGACCGCTGCGAGAGCGAGCAGCCATCGATCGCGCTTCTCTCCGGCGAGCGCGCACGCGAGGAGCGCTGTGACGATCAGGCCGAGGTACACCGACGCGACGTGCGTGTACGTCATGAACCAGCTCCAGTCGTGATGAGCCGGATTGCCGAAGCCGTCGGGATTCAGCATCGCCCACAGCACCTTGGCCGGAAAGACGCCGACGACCCCCATCGCCTCGCCGTGACCGAGGAGCTGCACACGCAGACTCGACCGCACCTGTTCGAGCACCGGCAGCCACGCCGGTGCGGCGATCAAGAGGCCACAGGTTGCGGCGAGCGAAGCGCGCAGCCAGTCGCGCCAGCGAACGCCGCGCTCGAGCAGCAGTAACGCGATGCAGCACATCGCGACGTGAACGACGCTCTCCGGATGTCCTCCCGCCAGCAGCGACGCGACCACGATCGCGGTCAGCACGAACGGCGCGACGCCGCGCTCGCGGATCGTCCGTGACGTCGCGTACGCGGCAGCCGGTAGCAACAGCGAGACCGCTGTCAGCGGGTAGTAGAGGAAGCAATTGTTGAAGACCGCGAAGGCGAAGACGCTGCTGCCGAAAACCGCAGCGGCATCGCTCGTCCCTTCGCGTTTGATGAACAGAAATCCAAAAAGCAGCGCGAGGAAGAGCTTCACCCCCGCCATGGCGACAAGCTGCTTCGGCAACGGGACGAACAGCGTCGCGAGAAACACCGGCGAGAACGGCGCCGACTGACCGTTCGCGAGCAGCGGATATCCGCAAAACAGGTACGGATTCCACAGCGGCGCATGTCCTCGGAAAAGCTCCTCGCGCACCGTCTGCATCCACGGGAGGATCTGCTTCACCGTGTCGTTGGTCAGGTCGTTCTTCGCTTCAACGGGACCGAAGACGCCGCGATACGGATAGCCGCGCACCACCTCGTCGAGCGGCACCGGCATGTCGCGCGTGAAGACGCCGCGAGCGATGAACAGAACTGCGAGCATCAGGAGCATTGCCACGATCCGCCACGGCACCCGTTCGAGCCATCGCCGCACCGCGAGCGCAGCCAACAGCGAAGGCAGCACGACCCCGGCGAGGGTTAGCGCACATTCGGCCATTGGATTCGCTTTTCGAGCTCTCGGCGGAGCAACTTGCCGAGGGGGGAGCGCGGAATCTCGTCGACGCGGTGGACGGCGCGCGCCCGCTCGAACGGCAGCACGCGAGCGTTGAACTCGTCAATGAACTGATGAATGGCTCGCGAGTCATCGCGGGACATCGCGAGATGGATAACGTGGCCGAGGCGCTCGTCGGGGGCGGCGAGCACGGCGGCGTCGGGCGTGATGGATGCGAGGATCCTGTCGAGGCGGCGAAGGTCGACCGACTCGCCGCCGATCTTCACGAAATCCGACGGCCGGCCGGTGATCGTCAGTGTGCTGCCGTCGAGCATCGCGCGATCTTCCGACGTGAACCAGCCGTCGACTTTCGGATCGGTCAGAACTCCGCCTTCAACGTAGCCCGTGAAGAGCGACGCGCCGCGCAGCGCCAGGCGGTCATCGGCATCGATCCGCGCTTCGAGGTGCGGCAGCAGCTCGAGCGGCTCACCGATCGCGATCGTCGAGGCGCATTCGCTCATGCCGTAGCTCGCATGAACCGGCCAGCCGAGGGAGCGAGCGCGATGGGCGAGCTCGGGGTCGAACGCGGCGCCGCCGACGAGGATCGCGCGCATCTCCGTCTTCGGCGTAATACGTGACTCGACGAGATCGTGAACCTGAGCCGGAACCAGCGATGCGATCGTGGCATCCGACTCGCCAAACGTGCGCGGCTCCCATTCCATCGCGATCACGCGCGCTCCGCTGAGATAAGCCCGTGCATAGATGCCCAGTCCTCCGACATGAAACGGCGGCAGCACCGCCGCGAAGACGTCCTCGGGCGTGACACCGAAGTAGCCATTCACCGCGGCAGCCGACGCGAGGATTGCCGTTTTCGACAACGCGACGAGCTTCACCGAGCCGGTAGACCCCGAGGTCGTGACGAAGACATGTCCGGGAAGCGACGGCACGATCAGCCGCTCCCGCTCCTCCGCCGGCGTGCGCGGGTTCAGGAGCAGATGCGACTCGTTCGACTCGAAGTCGATCATGCGAGCTTCTTCCACGGGAGCGACTCGAGCAGGTCGCTGAAGTCGGGAACGACGAGTCGCGTGTCGTCGATCCGCATTCGCTCGATGAACGGGTCGTTTTCGTAGAGAACGTGCGTGACGAGGCCGGCGGTGTGCGGCCGGCAACCGGCTGCAACGTAAGCAGCGTGAAGCTGACCGATCGGATGATCCATGTACGAGGTGATCACGATCTCTTTCGCGGTCCGCGGCACGTCCTGTACGGCCGGCTTGACCACCAGTACGTCGACCCCTTCTTCCGCGTCGCCACGATCGAGCGCGAAACGGAGCCGCGTTTCGGCGCGCAGACGGGTCCACGTCGCGCCGTCGTACGGACACGGGTCCTCGACGAAATCGATCCTCTCGCGTGGCAGCGTCGACGCGGCACGCTCGAACGCCTCGCCGTCCCCGTTGAAATCGAGGCGCAGGCGAACGCGATCCGGCAGCACGCCGCCCGGCATCTTCACCTTCGCGGTGTCGAATTCGTCCGGAGGATCGCTTCCAGGCCAGTGGCTGCGCGGAATCGTCAGGCCATCGAGCATCTTCGGCCTCCACTCCGACGCGAACCACAACGAACGCCGCGTCAACGCGGTTGTCTCTCCGCGCGCGAGAAGCGCGAGCTGCTCGTCGATCGTGGCGTCGCCGAGCTCCGGCCACGGGTGGACGTCCGCGAAGCCTTCGTCCACGCGGATCAACGCTCCCCGCCTGGGCGCGTCCCCCGCCAGCGCGCTGAGGCGGCGCTTCGGCTTCAACGCGTACGGCCAGTACCAGATCACCCGATCAGACTACCGATGACGAAGAGAATCCCAAAAGCCCACTGCAGCGCGCCAGCCATCGCGAGGCAGCGATTCAGCTCGCGTCCATGGCTTCTCCTGATGCGATTGATCAACTCGAGCGCGATGAATGCAGCGCCGAGCGGCAGCAACAGCCACGAGCGATTTCGGGCACCGGCGACGAACAACTGCGCGACGAAAGGCGTGAAAGCGAAGAACGCGATCTCGAAACGGGCGAAGCCTTCGCCGAGCCGCACCACCATCGTCTTCTTGCTGCTGACGCGGTCACTCTCGACGTCGCGAAGATTATTGATGACCAGCAGCACCGTGGCGAGCGACCCGGCGATATAGCCCGCAAGGATCACCGCGCGGTCAATCGTCAACGCCTGTACGTAATACGTTCCGGCCACCGCCACGAATCCGAAGAAGATCATGACGAACAGCTCGCCGAGTCCGTTGTACGCGAGCGGATACGGCCCGCCGGTGTAGATGTACGAGCAGAGAATCGACGCCACGCCGATCGCCAGCAGCGGCCATCCGCCGCGCAGGATCAGGGGAATCCCGCAGAGCGCGGCCAGGCCGAAGCAGACGTACGCGGCCCTCATGACCCCCTCGGCGGAAATCAGCCCCGCCTGCGTCACGCGGACCGGGCCGAGCCGCTCGGTCGTGTCAGCGCCCTTCTTGAAGTCGAGCGCGTCGTTGATGAAGTTCGTCGCGATCTGGATGAACAGCGCGCCGAAGAGCGTGCACGCGGCGAGTCCGACGTGAATCGGCCGCGGCGCGAGCGCCAGGCCGAGCATCACCGGCACGACCGCCGCCGAAAGCGTCTTCGGACGCGCTGCGAGAAGCCAGTTCCTGATCATTCCTCTTATCAGGGAAACCGCGGGAACTTCTTGTAGTCGGGCTTTCGCTTCTCGACGTAGGCGTTCCGCCCCTCCTGTGCCTCTTCGCTCAGGTAATAGAGCAGCGTCGCGTCGCCGCCGAAATCGAGGAGGCCGATCTGGCCGTCGCAGTCGGCATTCATCGCGGCCTTCAGGAAGCGAAGGGCCATCGGCGAGAGCGCAAGCATCTCGCGGCACCACTTGAGCGTCTCCTCCTCGAGCTGCGCCAGCGGAACAACGGTGTTGACGAGTCCCATCTCGAGCGCCTGCTTCGCGTCGTACTGGCGGCAGAGGAACCAGATCTCGCGCGCCTTCTTCTGGCCGACGATGCGCGCCAGATAAGACGACCCGAGGCCCGCGTCGAACGAGCCGACGCGCGGCCCGGTCTGGCCGAAACGCGCGTTGTCCGCGGCGATCGTGATGTCGCAGACGACGTGCAGCACGTGCCCGCCGCCGATCGCGTAGCCGGCGACCATCGCGATGACCGGCTTCGGCATCGAGCGGATCTGCTTCTGCACGTCGAGAATGTTGAGGCGCGGGATCTTCTCCTTCTCGTCGATGTAGCCGCCCTTGCCGCGTGTGCGCTGATCGCCGCCGGAGCAGAACGCGTCGGGCCCTTCGCCGGTCAGAACGATCACGCCGATGTCGCCGTCGTCGCGCGCCATGTCGAGCGCCTGCTTCATCTCGCTCACCGTCAGCGGCCGGAAGGCGTTGCGAACCTCGGGGCGGTTGATGGTGATCTTCGCGATGCCGTCTTCGGTACGCTCGTACTTGATGTCCGTGAAATCGTGGAGTTTTCGCCAGGTCTCAGCCATGGAACGAAAACTATCGCGCGCGGACGAACTCACGCAAGCGAGCGCGAAAGAGTGCCGGCTGTTCCCATGGAACGCGGTGTCCCGCGTTCGGACAAATCCAGAGCTCCGCGGTGCGAAGCGAGCTGACCGCACGTCTGCCGATCTCGACGTAAGCCGTATCTCGTTCACCGGTTATCCAGAGAACGGGAATCTCGATCTCGTGCAGTCGCGGGACGAGCGTTGGCAGTAGGCCGGGGGAGTTCTCGCGAAGTTGCCGCGCCAGCTCGCGCCGGTCGTAGTCATTCTCGAGTCTTTGAACGACATGGCCGCCGAATACCGGCTGGGCATTCCAGTCGCGCATCACTTCGTCCCATGAATCCGACTCGAACCGCTTCGCCCACGCTTCGTCGCGCGCGCGCCGCTCCTCGCGGCCTTCCTCGAGGTTCAGACCCGCGGAGATGATGACCGCACGGTCGAACGCCGCACCCGCGATCAATGCGTGAAGCGCCAGGCGTCCGCCCATCGAATATCCAACCAGCACCCGCTCGTCGGTTTCGACGTCCCGAACGAAGTCCCAGTCGCGATCGACGCCGAGGAATCCGTTGAAGAACGTGATCACGCCCAGAGCTCGTCGTACAGCTTCCAGGTGCGACGGGATGCCGTGATGTCCGGCAGGATCTCTTCACAGTTGTGGCTGAACATCGCCTGCCAGGGGCCGAAGTTGTAACAGTGCTCGTTCCACGACAGCTCCGGAGGACCCGAGGCTACCCGTTCGAAGATGCGGCCGCCGTAGTTGTTGATCACGTACACCAGGCCATCCGGCTCCATCTGGCCGACGACGTACGGCGCGGTCAGATCGTAGAGCACCGTCAGGTCGCCGACGATCGCGACATTCTCCGAACCCTCGGCACACCAACCGTAAAACGTCGAGAGCTGCCCGTCGATGCCGTTCGCCCCTCGATTCGCCTCGATGACGTACCCGCGCTGCTCGCGCGTCGCCGCCAGGTCCCACTCGCGGATCGGGAGCGAGTTGCCGAGGTAAATGCGCGAGCCGAGCGGCAGCTCGCGCGACAGTTTCCGGAAGATCGCCAGCTCCGACTCCGGCTCGGCGTCGAGGAGAGCCTCGAACCGAGCGCGCTGTTCGCGATCGCGCGTGAAGAACGCTTCGTCGCGACTTCGCGCTTGCACCTCGGGCAATGCTTCGATCGGATGAACCTCCCCGCGTGAAAGACCGGGAAAAGGCAAGCCATTGAAACAGAGCAGCCCGTGGTCGCTGCGGTCGAGGTCGCGCCAAAAGCGGAGCGTCGGCACGTTGCCGATCCGAATGACGCCGTCGAACCCGCCGCGAGGAAGCGACCGTTCGTTCAGGACCAGGAGATCGCGCAGCGCCTCGTCTTCGCGCAGACCGGACAGCGGCTCCGCGTACACCGGCGCGTTCAACTGCAGCGCGAACTCGCGAACGCGATCGCGATCCTCGGAACCCGTGCTTTGGCTAAGCCCGCCGATGATCACCAGCGGCTTCTCGAATGTGATCGGCACCGGAGTCACGTCGGGAGTGACGCGCGCCTTCATCCGCACCGGCCACGGCGCATCGGCCTCCACCTCGTCGTCGATCAGCGGCTCGTCGAATTCGACATTCACGTGCAGCGCGCCGCGTCCGTTCCAGTCGTCGATCCGCGTCGTCGCATGGACTCCGAAGATTCCCTGCTGATCGATCGACTGCGGCGCACCGGTTCCGCGGAAACGCGCCGGACGGTCTGCCGTCAGCAGCACCAGCGGCACGCCCGAGTAATGCGCCTCGATCGCCGCCGGAAGCAGCTCCGCCACCGCGGTGCCGCTCGTCGTCACAACGCACGCAGGCCGCCCGAGCCGCTTCCCGACGCCGAGCGCAAAGAACGCCGCGCTTCGCTCGTCGATGAACGTGTAAGTCTTGATCTGCTGCGTCTTCCCGAGCACGGCGAGGAGCGGCGCATTGCGCGACCCGGCGCAGACGCAGAAGTCCGTGACGCCGAGGCTGCGGATCGCGGCAATCGTCCGCCGCGCGAACTCAATGTTCGTCATGCGGGCACTAGAGCATCCAGCCCGAACAGCGCCTTCACCTGTGCGCGCTTCTGGCGCAGCTCTTCGAGCTCGCGTTCGAGCTGGCTCTCCGGCAGCAAGCCGGCGCCGGAGCCGACGCGGAGCGACGTGCCGTGCCACTGCACGTTGCGGATCGACACCACCGCGAGGGCGGACCGGTCCTCCCGCTCCAACCCGAACGGCGCGCCGAACGACCGCCGCTTCACGCCGCGGTCCGCTTCGCGCAGCCAGCGCTCTCCTGCCTCATTGCGCGGTGACACCCCGAGCGCCGCGGTCGGATGGAGACGCCGGATCATCTCCGCGAACGACATCTTCTCCGCGCCGTTCTCCGCGAAGTAAATCGGCGTGATGAGGTGCGCGATGTTCGGCAACCGCATGACGCCGATCGGTCCGAGCTCCAGGTTTCCGAACGGCGCGAGCCGCCGCACGATGTCATCCACGACGAATCGATGCTCGCGCAGCTCCTTCGGATCGCGCAGCAGCTCCTCGGCGCGCGCTACTGGGCGCGTGCCCGCCAGAGCCATGGTTGCGTAGCCGCGCCGCTCCGACCGGAACAGCAGCTCCGGCGTCGCGCCGATCATCCCGTGCGAGTGGTACGAGTAGCCGTACGCCCACATCCCGCCGGGGAGCGACTTCAGCTCATTGACGAGCCACTGCCGCGGATCGGCGCTCGCCTCGCCGGTCTCGAACACGATCGGAACGATCTTGCCGAAGACGCCGCGCGACATTGCGTCCTGCGCTGAGCGGAAGAGCTGCGCGAACTCGTCGTTTGGCGCCGGGTGCCAGTCGACGCGCAACGCCTCCCCTTCGCCGATCCGTTCCGCGAACTCCTCGACCGAAATCTCTTCCCACTCCGCCGGATGCCGCCACGGATGCGGATCGTCGAGGAAAAAATCGGTGACATAGAATGCCGGCCGCTCCGGTCGCCGAAAGGGCAACTGCTCGAACGGTCCCCATCCGACGAACAGACGCTGCGGGGCCGTCTGGATGAAAGCGAAGTCTCGCACCGCGCTCGATTTTATGACCACAGGTCCTGATCCTCATCGAATTCGCTCGATGTTCGGCAGCATTGCCGGGCGCTACGACCGCGCCAACACGATCCTCTCCGGCGGCGTCCACCACCGGTGGCGGCGGAAGACCGTCCGCTGGTCCGGCGCAAAACGCGGCGATCACGTGCTCGACTGCGCGACCGGCACCGGCGACCTCGCCATCGCATTCAAGCGCGCCGTCGGCGAAGAAGGCGTCGTCATCGGCACCGACTTCACGCCCGAGATGCTCGACCTCGCGCGCGTCAAAGCGAAACACATCGAATTCGACCTCGCCGACGTCATGCACCTGCCCTACGACGACGCGTCGTTCGACATCAGCTCCATCGCGTTCGGCATCCGCAACGTCGCCGATCCCCGCGCCGGCCTCCGCGAGCTTGCGCGCGTCGTGAAGAGCGGCGGCCGCGTCATGATCCTGGAGCTCGGCTCCCCTCCGAACGGCGCATTCCGGCGCGTCTACGACTTCTACCGCCGCCACATCCTCCCGACCGTCGGCGGCATCGTCACCGGCGAGCAGCACGCCTACGAGTACCTCGAGCGCAGCTCGTCGGAGTTCACGTGCGGCGACGATTTCGTTCAACTGATGCGCGAAAGCGCCGCGTTTCAGTCGATCGAATACGAAAGCCTGATGTTCGGCATCGCCTACGTCTACCGCGGCGTGAAGCTATAGTTCCGGCCGGTGACGTCCAAACTCGAGGTCTACAAATTCGGCGGAGTTGCCGTCGGGACTCCTGACGCGATTCGCACCGCTGCCGCGCACGTGCAGCAGGCGGCGCCGCACGTGGCGGTCGTCGTCTCCGCGATGAACGGCGTGACCGACCTCCTCCTCGGCGCCGGCAACTCGGCGCTCCGCGGAGACCGCGTCGCCTACTTCACGGCCTCGAAGCAGTTCGAGCTGCGGCATACCGACATCATCCAGGCACTGATCGCCAGCCGTCCGCGCGCCGAGGCGCTGCAGGGGGCGGTGCAGGACGCGACGCACGAGATGCGCGCCATGTGCGACTCGATCTCCGTCCTCGGCGAGCTGACCGTGCGCGCGCAGGACGCTCTTGTCGCGCGCGGCGAGCGCCTGCTGGCGCGCATCTTCGCCGCGTACCTCGAGGAGCTCGGTCTCGATGCGGCGTACGTCGACGCCACGCAGATCATCTCGACCGAACGCCGTCTCGGCTCGCTCTGGCCGAACCTCGGCCGCTGCGAACGCGCCGCGAAGAAGCACCTCGTGCCGCTCGTCGAGAAGAAGCAGATCGTCGTCATGCCCGGCTTCATCGGCACCGGACCGGACGGCGAGCTCGTCACCCTCGGCCGCGGCGGCACCGACTTCTCCGCGGCGATCCTCGCGAGGTCGCTGAGCGCGAAGGCACTCACCCTCTGGAAAGAGGTCGAGGGCCTCATGACCGCCGATCCGAAGCCGGTCCCGAGCGCGCGCGTCATCCCCGAGCTGCACTACCGCGAGGCGGCGGAGCTCGCGTTCTACGGCGCGAAAGTCCTCCACCCGCGGACGATGATCCCGCTCGTCGACCGCAAGATCCCGCTGCATGTGCGTTCGACCTTCGACGCCTCGAAGCCCGGAACGCGCATTGCCGACGACGTGAAGCCGGGCGAGTACCCGGTCAAAGCGCTGACCGCGATCCACAAACAGGCGCTCGTCGCGATCGAAGGCGCCGGCATGATCGGCGTTCCCGGCGTCGCCGGCCGCGCGTTCACCGCGCTCTCGCAGGCGGGTCACTCCGTCTCGATGATCAGCCAGGCGTCGAGCGAGTCGTCGATCTGCTTCGTCGTTCCCGCGAACGAGGCGAAGCACGCGGTCCGCGCACTGGAGCTGGCGTTCGCCTACGAGCGCCGGCTGAAACTGATCGACCGCATCAACGCCGACACGCGGATCGCGCTGATCGCCGTCGTCGGCCTCGGCATGCGCGGCACGCCCGGCATCGCGTCCCGAACGTTCGGCGCCCTCTCGCGCGAAGAGATCAACATCGTCGCGATCGCCCAGGGCTCCTCGGAGCTGAACATCACCGTCGCCATCGGCGAAGACGACGCGACGCACGCGCTGCAGGCGCTCCATCGCGAGTACCAGCTCGACCGCATCCGTCCGCTCGCCGACGTGAGTGCCCGCGAGTCGAAGCTGACGCTCCTCGGCTTCGGCCAGATCGGCCGCGAACTGGCGCGGCAGCTCACCGCACAGGAGAAACACCTCCGCTCCGCGCTCGACGCCGACATCAAGGTCATCGCCGTCGCCGATCGCAGCGGCGTGAAGGTGAACGAGAAGGGCTTCAGCGCCGCCGCCCTCGGCAAGCTCGCACAGCAGAAGGCATCCGGCGCGCGCCTCTTCGACCGCGCCCCCGTCGACATCGCCGGCCTGCGCGACATGCTGCGTGAGGAGCTGTGGCTCCTCCCCTCGCGCAAGCCGATCCTCGTCGACCTCACGTCCGACGAGACGGCCGACCTGATCGAAGAGGCCCTCGGGCGCGGGTTCCACGTCGTCCTCGCCAACAAGAAGCCGCTCGCGGTCCCGCAGGCGCAGTTCAACCGGATGATGTCGCTCGCGCGCGAGAACGGCCTCGAACTTCGCTACGAGGCGACCGCGGGCGCCGGCCTGCCGGTGCTCGACACCATCGCGAAGCTCCGCGAGGCCGGCGACCGCGTCGACACGATCGTCGGCTGTTTCTCCGGCACTCTCGGCTATCTCATGACCGCGATCGAAGACGGCCGGCGGTTCTCCGACGCAGTGGATGAAGCGCAGCGCCTCGGGTACACCGAGCCCGATCCGCGAGAAGACCTCTCCGGACGCGACGTCGCACGCAAGGCGCTCATCCTCGCGCGCGCCCTCGGCCGCAGCGTCGAATTCGACGACATCGACCTCGACGACGCGCTCCTCGCGCCCGACGTCGACGACGTCCTCGCGCGCCGCATCGCCAAAGGAGAGATCCTCCGCTACACCGCGCGCATCGATCGCAAAGGCATCCGCGTCGGCCTCGAATCGGTGCCGGCGTCGTCCCCGATGGCGCGCCTCCGCGGCACCGACAACCAGGTGGCGATCTACTCGCAGCGCTACGCCACCAATCCGCTCGTGGTCACCGGACCCGGCGCCGGAGCGGCCGTGACCGCGGCCGGCGTCCTCAACGACATCGTCGCCATCACGACGCGGGAACAGCGCGCGCGATGAGCGGCACCGCCTTCGCTCCCGGCTCCGTCGGCAACGTCGGCCCTGGCTTCGACGTCCTCGGCCTCGCCGTCGAAGGCATCGGCGATCGCGTCACCGTCGAGCTGACCAGCGGCCCCTCGCGCATCGAAAGCATCACCGGCCGCGACGCCGACCTCCTCCCCCGCGATCCTTCCCGCAACGCCGCCTCCATCGCCGCCATCGCCTGGCTCCGCGCGAACGGCCGCGAAGACAACGTCATCGTCTCGATCGACAAAGGCCTCGCGCTCTCGGGCGGAATGGGCGGCAGCGCCGCCAGCGCAGTAGCCGGCGCCTACGCCGCGGCACTTTCTGCGCTCTGCGCTCTGCCCTCTGCGCTCTCGATCATCACCGCCGCCCTCGAAGCCGAATCGTTCGTCGCTGGCCGCCACCTCGACAACATCGCGTCGAGCGTCCTCGGCGGCCTCACGATCTCCCGCTCCGTCGACCCGATCGACGCCGTCAGCGTGAAAGTCGCCGCGCCGTGGTGGGTCGCCCTCGTCACACCAGACGTCCGCATCGAGACGAAGGCGGCGCGCGCGATCCTGCCGGACGAATGGCCGCAGAGAATGTGGGTCCAGCAGATGGCCAACACCGTCGCGCTCACGCACGCCTTCGCAACGGGCGACGGCGAGCTGCTGGCGCGCTCGCTCGATGACCGGTACGCCGAACCGCTGCGGGCGAACCTCATCCCGCACTGCCGGGAGGTGAAGCGCGCCGCCGTCCTCGCCGGCGCGTTCGCCTGCGGCATCAGCGGGTCAGGTCCGACCATGTTCGCCGTCTGCAATGACGAACCGGTCGCGCGCGCCGCATGCGCCGCGATGCAGAATGCGTTCGACGACGTGCGATCGACCGCCTACGCCGGCCCGATCGCGAACGAAGGAGCGCGAGCCGTTTGAACGAGTGGCTGCAGTGCGTCACGTGCGAGAAGCGATTCCGGATCGACGAGATCCGCTACACCTGCGACTGCGGCGGCCTCCTCTCGGTCGAACGCGTGGCGCCGGCAATCCTGCCAGCGCTGTTTGACCAAAGACGCGCGAGCCGTAAGACGACTGACCAGAGCGGCGTCTGGCGCTTCCGCGAAGCCGTCCTGAACGTCGACGAGGCCGCGATCGTCACCCATCCCGAGGGCTCGACGCGCCTATACGAGCGCAACGGCATCTACTTCAAACACGAGGGGGAGAACCCCACCGCCTCGTTCAAAGACCGCGGCATGACCGTCGCCGTGACGCAGGCGAAACGCCTCGGCGCGCGCGCGATTGCCTGCGCGTCGACCGGCAACACCAGCGCGTCGCTCGCCGCATACGCGGCGCAAGCGGGCCTCCGCGCGATCGTCTTCGTCCCGAGCGGCAAGATCTCCGCCGGAAAGCTGGCGCAGACGCTGGCGTACGGCGCGACCTGCCTCCAGGTCCGCGGCGACTTCGACGCCGCAATGCGGCTCGTCCGCGAGGCCTGCGACCGCCTTGGCATCTACCTTGTCAACTCCATCAACCCGTTCCGCATCGAGGGGCAGAAGACGATCGTGTGGGAGCTGCTGCAGGACCTCGAGTGGAACGCCCCCGACTGGATCGTCGTGCCCGCCGGCAACCTCGGCAACACCAGCGCCTTCGGCAAGGCCCTCGTCGAAGCGCACCGCGCCGGCTGGATCGATCGCATGCCGCGCCTCGCCGCGATCCAGGCGAGCGGCGCGAACCCGTTCTTTCGCAGCTTCAGCGAGGCCTTCGCGACGCGACATCGCGTCACCGCCGAGACCATCGCCAGCGCCATCCGCATCGGCGATCCTGTCAGCTACGACAAAGCCGTCGCCTCGATCCGCGCCACGAACGGCATCGTCGCCGAGGTTACTGACGACGAGCTGATGTCCGCCAAACGCGACATCGACCGCATGGGCATCGGCTGCGAGCCCGCATCCGCCACCACTCTCGCCGGAGTGCGCAAACTCGGCCTCGCCGGCCGCATCGTCTGTGTCCTGACCGGCCACGTCCTCAAAGACACCGACGCGGTGACGAAAAACGTCGCCCCCGACCAGATCAAAGAGATCGACCCGACGATCGAAGCGGTAGAAGCCGCGCTCTAGCCGCGCAGCGGCTCTGTAGCTGTGCGAACCGCTGCTGTCGAACTGCGCAGCGCCACTGTTCACGTGCGCGCCCCCGCTGTAAACCCACACACCGCCACTGTTTAGCTGCGCCGCGGCACTGTACAGCTGCGCAGCCGCACTGTAGGCATGCACACCGGCACCGCGCACCTGCACACCCGGACTGCACACGTGCACAGTCCCGCTGTACACGTGCACAGTCCCGCTGCGCACGTGCGCAGTCCCGCTGTACACGTGCGCAGTCCCGCTGTACACGTGCGCAGTCCCGCTGTACATCTCGACAGTCTCGCTGCGCAGGCTGACAGTGCCGGAGCGCGTCGGCGCCGCACGCGTCGCCGTAGCCACAGCCCCCTCATCCGCCTTCGGCACCTTCTCCCCCGCTCACGCGGGGGCGAAGGGTACTCAATTGATGCTTCTCGCGAGACCCATGTTCGAGCGTCCTTCTCCCCCGCTTTTTGGGGGAGAAGGTGCCGACAGGCGGATGAGGGGGACGCGCCACGGAGCGCGAACGTTCACCTCCGCCACGGCCGCAGCACGAAGTGCTCGGGCGTGGCGGTGATCGAGGCGCGCTCGCTGCGCAGCAGCTTGCGGCGGCCGAGGTGGCGTACGGCCGCCTGAACAGCGCTCTTCGACAGCCCTGTGTCGTTCGCGATCTGCTGGTGCGACGCTTTCACGCTGCGCGCGCGGGTTCCGGAGGCGCGCCAGTAGAGGTAGAGGTACACGACGTACGCCGACGGCATCCGATCGTGGCCGATCAGATCGGCCATCAGCACGTCGAAGACGTACTCGTCGAGGCGAACACTGTTCACTATAGTGAATACGACTATAGCGGCAAAGAAGACCGATGACAAACGGCGCCGGGGCCGCTACATTCACTCGCATGATTACATCAGTGAAATTCGTCGGCGTCCCCGTCAAAGACCAGTCGCGCGCACTGGCGTTCTACCGCGAGAAGCTCGGGTTCAAAGTCGCGACCGACCAGCCGATGGGCCCCGGCCAGCGCTGGATCGAGCTGCGCATCGGCGGCGCCGAAACGCGCGTCGTCCTCTTCACCCCTCCGGGACACGAAGAGCGGGTCGGCACTTTCTTCAACGGCTCGTTGGAGACTGACAACGTGCAGAAGACGTTCGAGGAGCTGAAGGCGAAGGGCGTCGAGTTCGTCCAGGAGCCGAAGACGGAGTCGTGGGGGACCTCGGCGATCTTCAAGGATTCCGAGGGAAACCAGTTCGTCCTATCGTCCAAGTAGAATTGGCGGCGTGAAACGCGCCGCCATCCTCCTGACGCTCCTGGCCGTTCTGGCGTGTAGCGGGAAGAACAGCCCGACCGACCCGGCGACTCAGGGGCCGCGCGGTACGCTGTCTGGCGCGGTGACGATCGGCCCGAACTGCCCCGTCGAAACGACGGCCGGCCCCTGCCCGCCGCCGCCCGGCGCCTACGCGCTACGAAAAGTGCTCGTCGAATCGGCGGATGCGAGCAAGGTGCTCTTCACCGTCGACATCGACGAGCACGGGTTCTACCGCATCGATCTCGTTCCCGGCGTCTACACGATCGACCTGAAGAAGACAGGGATCGACCGCTCGGGAGACGTGCCGGTGAAGGTGACGATCACCCAAGGTGTCGCCACCGTCCTCAACATCAGCATCGATACCGGCTTACGGTAATCAGGCCGTCAGGTGCTTGTTGACCAGCGCGGTCATCTCGAACATCGAGACCTGATTCTTGCCGTTGAAGATCTTCCGCAGCTTGTCGTCCGCGTTGATCATCCGCTTGTTCGTCTGGTCCTGGAGGCCGTTGGCCTTGATGTAGTCCCACACGCGCTTCGTGACTTCACTGCGCGGGATCGGCTGATCGCCGACAATCGCCGCCAGATCGGCGCTCGGCTTGACTTCGGCAGCGAGACCCTTGCCGCCACCCTTTTTGGTTCCAGTACTCGTCGCCATTCGCTTCCCCCTCGTCTTTTAAAGAATTCGAGGGATTCTGTGCCGGAATTGCGCCAGCCGTCAAACGGCGTGGCCGGCCGCCACGGGCAACCGGCCACTACGTTTACGGTTTCATCGCCTCTCCGATGTACTTGAACATCTCCGGATCGAGCCCATACTGCTGAGCCACTTGAGGTTCCTGGTGGTACATCTTCGCGGCGGACTCTTCCATCTGGCGGTCGCCTCCGCTGAAGGCGTTGAGGAGCTCGCGCCAGCGCTTGGCCAGCTCGCGGACGCGCTCGGAGCGGGGATCGGTCCCCTTGTTCATCTCCTCGCGCACCGCGGCAATCAGGCGCGGCCACTCCTCCTCGACCGCTTTGATCGCCTCGGCACCGAGCTTGTCGCCCCGCTCCTTGAGCGTCTGGCGTTGTTCGTCGGTGAAGTATTTTTCAAACATAGTCATTGCCTCGATCGTTCTCATCATTTCGTCGGCGGTCGGCGTCTTCGCCGCGCGTAGTTGCTCCGCGATCGATTCCAGCCGGCCGAGGAGCTGCTGCTGCAGTTCCAACTGCTCCCGGACCCGCTGGAGGTGCATCTCGACCACGCCGAGTGGAGTCAGGCGCCGCGCTGCGAGAAGGTCGCGAATCTCCTCGAGCGAGAATCCCAACTGGCGGAGCGATTTGATCTCCTGAAGTCGGACGACGTCCTCCCGATCGTAGAGCCGGTAGCGAGACTCGCTGCGACGCGACGGCGCTAGCAACCCGATCGCGTCGTAGTGATGGAGCGCCCGCACCGAGACGCCCGTCCGCTTCGCCAGCTCCCCGACCTGAAAGACTTCGTTCTTCATCGGGAGTAAACTACAGCCTCACGTAACGTCAGGGTCAAGGGGGGCACATGAAAAAGCTCGCGCTGCTCTCGGCTGCGCTTCTTGTCGTCACGCTGGCGGCATTCGCCGGAACGATCGTCAAGTCGAAATCGAACATCAGCAACAACCGCGCGCAGCTATGCCACGGCACGGTGACCGGCGAGGCGCCGCACCAGAAGCTGACCTGTAGCGGGAATTGCCCCGACGGCAAATGTGAGGTCCACAAAGTCTCGGACGGTCACGGAGGCACCCGCGAATGGTGCGGATGCACGAAGGAAGAGCCGAAGGAGTGCCACGTCGTCCTCCACACACTGGAAGGAAAGACGAGCGCCGAGTGCTCCGCCGCCGCCGGCTGCGACAAACCGAAGAGCTGCAAGCGGACCGACTCGAAGAGCGGGATCACCTGCGATTGTCAATAATGGCCTGATGACGATTCACTACCACGACGACGGCGAAGGCTTCCCGATCGTCTGGATCCACGGCTTTCCGCTCTCATCGAAGGTCTTCGAGCCGCAGCTGGCGATCGATCAGTTCCGCCACATCCGGGTCGACCTCCGTGGTTTCGGCAAGACGCCGCCGGCCGAAGGCGAGACGTCGATGGCGACCTACGCGCGCGACGTCGTCGACGTGATGGACGACGCGAAGATCGACCGCGCCGTGATCGCCGGCATCTCGATGGGCGGCTACGTCGTGATGCAGCTCCTGCGCGATGCGCCGGAGCGCGTCGCCGCGTTGCTGCTGCTCGATACGCGCGAGACTCCGGACACCGAGGAGGGACGCGCGACGCGGTTGAAACAGGCGGACGACGTCGCGAAGAACGGCATCGGCAGCGTCGTCGATGCGATGACGCCGAAAATGGCCATCGGCGCCGAGGCGCAGGCGGCGATCCGCAAAATCATGGAGGAGTCGACGCAGCAGGGCGTGATCGCCTGCCTGAAAGCGATGGCCGCGCGAACCGATTCAGCCGACACGCTGCGCAACGCGACCGTCCCCGCGCTCGTCGTCGTCGGCGACCGCGACGAGATCACCCCTCCCCGCGACGCCGAGCGAATGGTGTCGCTGATGAAGCACGCCGAGGAAGCGCCGATCGCGAAAGCCGCCCACGCCGCGAACTTCGAGCGTCCCGAGCAGCTCAACCCGCTCATCCACGCGTTCCTCTTCCGCCACGTGCTGCGACCGAAGCACGACTAGCGCGAATCTCCCGCCTGGCGCAGCATCTCTTCAGGGGGTGCGAGCTGTACGTCGATGCCAAGGAAGCGGAGGGCATTGTGTAGCGTCTCTTGCACCCGTGTTTCGTCCAAGGACGGCAGCGGCAGCGCGCCGTCGCGTTTGCCGAGCTTCTTGCCGTCGGGGCCGAGGACCAGGGGGAGGTGGATGTAGTCGGGGGTGGGGTATCCGAGGGCTTGTTGGAGCGCGATCTGGCGCGGGGTGGACGAGAGGAGATCGGCTCCGCGGACGACCTGCGTCACGCCCTGCGCGGCGTCATCGACGACGACCGCGAGCTGGTAGGCAAAGACGCCGTCGGCGCGTTTGACGATGAAATCGTCCACCTCCTCGTTGCCTCGGAAGCGCACGGCACGCGGCGCCCGTCCTCCGGGAATGCCGTTCCGGCACGTTCCGGGATAGACCGGCTCTTCGCCGACCGGCGCCGAGGCAGCGCGCTGGAGGTCGGCGCGCGAGCAGGCGCAGTCGAAGACGAGATTCTTCGACCGCAGCTCGTTCAGCGCCGCCTCGTACAACGCGATCCGCTGCGACTGGTAGACGACTTCGCCATCCCACGTGAGCGCGTAACGCTCCAGAGCGCGCAGGATCTCATCCGCTGATCCGGGAACGACGCGCGGCGTGTCGAGATCCTCCATCCGCACGAGCCAGCGTCCGCCGTCATGACGCGCGAACAGCCACGATCCGACCGCGGCGACGAGACTGCCGAGGTGCAGCGGCCCGGTCGGCGACGGCGCGAAGCGGCCGGTTGTCATCGGCAATGGATCGCGTCACGAACGCGCAGCGCCGAGGGGCAGATGTGCTGCGCGTACCACCCCATGAGAATGGTGAGCGCGAAGACGATCGCGAACGGAATCGCGGTGGCGTGCAGCACGCTGCCGACCCACTCGGGATGGCTGACCTTCTTCGTCTTGTGAATCAGCGCGGAGGCCAGTACCGCGTTGAACGCGGTGTCGCCGAGGATCGTCGGCGCCGCCCAGATCAGGTAAGCGCCCGCGCCGATGACCGCCGCCGCGACGGCAATGACGATCAGCACGAGGATCATCTCATCGCCATCGAGATCGAGTCCGCCAAAACCACCGCCGGAGCTGGAGCTCGAGCCGCCAGAGGCCTTCAACGGAGCAGCGATCACAGGTTGCGGCTCCGCCGTCCCCCAGCTTCCACTCGCTCCGCCTCCGCCAAACTTCCCGCCGCCGGAACTCAGGTCGGAAATGGACGACGAAGAACCGCTGCTGCTCCCGCCGCCGCTGAAATCGCAGAAGTCGCTGATGTCGACGCCGCCGGACGATCCGTTCCCGTGCGCGTGCCGAATACAGATCCCGAAGTAGATGAGCCAGATCTTGAGCAGGCCGAGGAACGCGCCGTACGCGACGATCACCGCGATCGCGTAGCGCATCCAGAGCTTCGCGACGTGAATCGCGAAGAGGCCGTGAACCGTCAGCAGCCCGACCGCGAACGTCGCGACGAGGATGAGGGTCATGTGCAGGCGAAGCGAGAAATGCTTCGTCAGCCACTGGTTCAGCCGGTCGCGCGTCTCCGCCACTGCAATGACTCTACAGGGGCTCAGAGGCGGAGCACGAGCTTGGTCATGTCGTGCTGGTTGCCGTCGGGATCGGTGCCGTAGCCCGGCTCGACGTACGACTTGAAGCCGAGGGTCGTCAGGGTCTGCACGGCGTCGGCCTCGAGGTCGGAGATCAGCATGCAGCTGAGGTGGCGCAGCCCATGGTCGCGCGCGATGTCGATCAGGTGGTTGACCATGATCGTGCCGAGGCCGATGCCGCGGAATTCAGGGTCGATCATCCAGCGGATGCGCCCGACCATGCGGAGCGGACCGCCGCGGCGGCGATGCAGCGTCGCGTCGGCGATGATCTTGCTGCCGGCGGTGGCGAGCAGCGGGAACACCTTCGCGTAGTCGATGTTGCGCGACCACTCGTCGATCACCGCGCGGTTCTCGACCGAATCCCACGCAAACCGCCGGTGGCTGGCCGGCATGCGCTGAAAGAACTCGAAGAGCGCGTCGCCGTCGCGCTCGTTCATCGGGCGGAGGAGCACCCGCCGTCCATCCCTAAGCACGGCCTCTTCGGGGAAACGATGCGGCACTGAAGACCTCCGGGCTGTGAAGTGGCGCGAAGCATAGCGTAGTACCCCTGCCGAAAGTCATACCCCACCGATCGTCCCTGCAGCACATGTATCCCGAGGCGCGCGCCTCTACATTGTGAGCGGAGGTTACGAATGACCGCACTCGTGAAGCTGACGGACGTCAGCAAGACCTACAGGCTCGGTGACGTGCGCGTGCGCGCGCTCGGCGGGATCGACCTGACCATCGACAAAGGGGACTTCATCGCGCTCGCCGGGCCGTCCGGCAGCGGCAAGACGACGCTGCTCAACCTCATCGGCTGCATCGACAAGCCGGACAGCGGACGGATCGTCATCGACAGCGTCGACGTCACGGCCGTCCCGCTGCACCGCCTCGCGTCGCTCCGTCGCGACACCCTCGGCTTCATCTTCCAGACGTTCAACCTGATCCCGGTGCTCACCGCGTACGAGAACGTCGAATACCCGCTTCTCCTCTCGGGTGTTCCCCGGCGCGAGCGCTCGGAGCGGGTCCACCGCTGGCTCGCGCAGGTCGGCCTCGCCGACCAGGAGAAGCAGCGTCCCGACCAGCTCTCCGGCGGCCAGCGCCAGCGCGTGGCGATCGCCCGCGCGATGGTCGTGAATCCGAAACTCGTCCTCGCCGACGAGCCGACCGCGAACCTCGACTCCGATACCGCGGGTCACATCCTCGACCTCCTCGCGGAGCTCAACACGAAAACCGGCGTCACGTTCGTCTTCTCGACGCACGACGCATCCGTCATCGAGCGCGCCGAGCGCGTCGTCCGCCTGCGCGACGGGCACATCACCAACATCGAAGTCACCCGCGAGCGGGTCGCCTAGGAGGCGTCATGCTGATCAAGATCGCTTTCCGCAACATCCTCCGCAACCGCCGCCGCTCCGCGATCACGCTGCTCGTGATCGTCTTCGGAGCGGTCGGGCTCATTCTCTTCGGCGGCTACAAGGCGCACACGTTCTACTCGCTCCGCGAGAGCACGATCCGCACGCGCCTCGGCCACCTGCAGATCTTCGCGAAGGGCTACTCGACGTCCGAGTCGCAGAAGCCGATGGCCTACGCGCTCGACGACGTCGCGTCGCTCCGCCGACAGGTCGAGCGCGATCCGCGCGTCAAGATGACCGCCGCCGAGGTCACGCTGATGGGCCTCGTCAGCAACGGCGAGAAGTCAGAGACCTTCATCGGCACGGCGGTCGAGCCGGAGAAAGACCGCGTCATGAAGAGCCAGCGGATGCTCTCCGGCTCGGAGCTCTCGAACAACGAGCCCGACTCCGCGATCCTCGGCGCCGGCCTCGCGAAGTCGATGCACGTCAAAGCGGGCGACTACGTGACGCTGATGACGACGACCGTCACCGGCTCATTGAATGCGATGGACGTCCGGGTCGCCGGCATCTTCACCATCGGCGTGAAGGAGTTCGACGACCGCGCGATCAAGATGCCGATCGCCGGCGCGCAGATGCTCCTGCAGACCAAGAAGGTCGAGAAGCTGCTCGTCTTTCTCAACAACACCGACGACACGGCCGCCGTCCGCGAGAGCCTCTCGCGTTCGCTGCACGGCGTCGAATTCAAGGACTGGTCGGAGCTGGCGACTTTCTACCACCAGGTCGTCGCCCTCTATAACGGGATCTTCGGGTTCCTCGGCCTGATCGTCTTCGCCATCGTGATCTTCAGCGTCGCGAACACGATCATGATGTCGGTCTTCGAGCGGACGCGTGAGATCGGGACGCTGATGGCCATCGGCACCACGCGCGCGCGCCTCTGGCGGATGTTCCTCGCCGAAGGCTTCTCGATCGGGCTGATCGGCTGCGTGCTCGGCCTGGCGTCGGGCGTCGCGCTGGCGATCCTGATCAATCACGGCAACGTCATGCTCCCGCCGCCGCCGGGCTACACGAGAGGGTATCCGCTGGAGATCATGCTGTCGGCGTCCGTCCTCGTGCCGGCCGCGGTCATCGCGATCGTGACGGCGACGCTCTCCTCCATCGCGCCGGCGTTCCGCGCTTCGCGACTGAAGATCGTCGACGCGCTGGGTCACATCTGAGGTGATGCGATGAGACGACGAATCCTCTTCCTCCTCATTCTGATCCTCGTGCAAAAGCTGCACGCCGCCGAGAATCCGGCCGCGATCCTCGCGAAGGTCGACGCCTACCGGAACCCGCTCACGAGCTTTTCGATCGACGTCGACGTCACCAGCATCGCGCCGGACGGCAAGCACGAGTCGGCGAAGTACCGCGTCCTCGGACGCGGCAGCGACAAGAGCATCGTCGAGTTCGTGGCGCCGGCGACCGACAAGGGGAAGTTCCTCCTGATGCTCCGCGACGCGATGTGGATCTACATTCCGTCCGCGTCGCGCCCGATCCGCATCTCGCCGCTGCAGCGCCTCCTCGGCCAGGCGTCGAACGGCGACGTGGCGCGGACGAACTTCACGATCGACTACAACCCGACCGCCATCGCCGAAGAGGGCGACGCCTGGGTGCTCGAGCTCTATGCCAAAGATCCAGCCGTGGCGTACAACCACGTCCGGCTCTGGGTCGACAAGAAGACGAGTGAGCCGCTCCGCGCCGACTTCTACGTCGTCAGCGGAAAGCTGATCAAGCGCGCAACGTACAGCGAGTACGGCGTCATGAACGGCCGCCGCGCCGTGACCGCCGTCGAGATCGACGACCTCCTCAAGCCCGGCAACCGCACGATCATGCGCTACGCGAACCTCGCGCAGCGTGACAACCCCGAGAAGATGTTCACGAAAGACGCGCTCGGAAAATGGTGATCCCGCTCTTCTTCGCCGTGACGTTGCGCGTGTTCGGCTCCGCCGGCGCGGAGGCGGCGCTGACCCCTCCGAACAATGCGTCGCCGCTGAATCCGAACAACGTCGCGGCGATTCCGTACTCGACGAACACGGCCGACGCCAACACGATCGTGGAGGTGATGCCGGAGGACAAGGCGTGGAAGTTCCGGCTGAAGGCTCGCGCGGATGCCTCCGACCGCACGGCGGAGCACATCGAGGCGGGCGAGGCGCTGCTGCAGCTCAATCCGAAGCCGTGGCTCGACCTCACCGCCGGCCGCGTCATCGAAAAATGGGGCACCGGCTACGCCTGGAACCCGACGTCGTTCATCGGCCCGAAGAAGAACCCCGCCGATCCGAATGATCGACTCTCGGCCTACACCGGCCTCGAGATGATCAAGACCGACCTGTTCCTTCGCGGCACGAACATCTCGCTCTACGCCCTCCAGCACGCAGCATTCGCCGCGCGCGTCTACCGGCTCGTCAAAGACACTGACATCTCCCTCGTCATGCGGCACGACCGTAACGGCACGCAGCAGGGGATCGCCGTCGCCCGCGTCTTCGGCGACGCGCTGGAGCTGCACGCCGAGGCTGCGCGACGGAAGGTCCTGCTCGGGGGGCAGTACACATTCAAGAGCAGCCTCAACGTCGTCGCGGAGCTGTATCGCTCCGGCGACGGCGCCACGGCTTCCGAGATGCGCTCGGTCTGTCAGCTCGCCGAAAACGGAGATCTCCGCGAGGCGAACGCCCGCTACGCCCCGCTTCAGATGGCGCGCAACTACGCCTTCCTTCGCGGCGATCTGCCGTTCGGCAAGAACGACGTCGAGCTGATCACGATCACGAACCTCCGCGACCGCTCGTCCATCATTCGCGCGACCTACAGCCGCAAGCTGTCGCCGCGCATCAACGCGTATCTGATCGAAACGGAGTTCGCCGGGAAGCGCGCCAGCGAATTCGCGCTCATCCAGATCGCCCGGCAGACGATCTTCGGCCTCCGTGTTTACTTCTAGAATGGCTGCCGTGGGCACGCGCCAACTCTCACTCGTCGGCTACCTGACGTGGCTGATCATCGGCATTCCGAGCGTGCTCTGGGAGATCCGGCATCACACGTTCTTCACGCCGCGGGCCGGCGTCTGGGCTGTCTGTTTCGTCCTCTTCATCGTCGCTTTCGCCATCAACACGAGGACGGAAACCCACTGGCGATACCTCGTTTTCATCGAGGCGATCTTTGCGCTCGCGTGCGTGTGGACTCAGCCGCTCGGCGGGATGCAACCGGTCCTGCTGGTCATCGTTGCCGGCCAGCTCAGCGCCTTTTCGTGGCGTGGCGCACTCATGTTCGACCTCGCGTTGATGGCGGCCCTGTATGCGGCCGTCTACCGCCTCGACGAAGCTCTCCTGATCGTCATCTCTTACTTCGCGTTCACGCTCTTTGCGATGATCACCGTTCGCACCGCGCACGACGAAGCGGAGGCGCGCAAGTCGCTCGCCGAGGCGCATGCGGAACTGAAGGTCGCCGCGGAGCTGCTGCAGATCTCCAGCCGCACCGACGAGCGCCTCCGCATCGCCCGCGACCTCCACGATCTCCTCGGCCATCACCTCACTGCGCTCAGCCTCAACCTCGAAGTCGCCAGCCATCTGACGACCGGCGACGCGCGCGACCACATCGAGAAGAGCAAGTCGATCACGAAGCTGCTCCTCAGCGACGTCCGCGACGTCGTCAGCGCGATGCGGCACGACGAGGCGGTCGACCTCGGTGCCGCCATCGAGTCGATCAGCGCCGCCGTGACCACGCCGCAGCTCCACGTCGAGGTCGACGGCGATCTCGCCGTCACCAACTCCGCCGTCGCGCAGACGGCCCTTCGCGCGCTGCAGGAGATCGTCACGAACGCCGTCCGCCACTCCGGCGCGCGGAATCTCTGGGTCCGCGTCACCCGCAAGGACGGCGCGCTGGTCATCGACGCGAAGGACGACGGCACCGGCCGCGACCACGTGTTGTTCGGCAACGGGCTCCGCGGCATGCGCGAGCGCGTCGAGGCGGTGCGCGGATCGCTCGAGGTCATCACGGCGCGCGGCAAAGGCTTCGAAGTGCGGGTGATGCTGCCGGCATGATCCGCGTCGCGCTCATCGAAGATCAGACCATCGTCCGCCAGGGGCTGAGAAGCCTCCTCGCGCTGAACGACGACATCGAGGTGGCGGCCGAGGCGAGCGATGGGGACGAAGCGATCGCGGTGATCGAGCGTGAGAAGCCGGACGTCGTCCTGCTCGATCTCCGCATGCCGAAGAAGAACGGCCTCGAAGTGCTGCAGGCGCTGCGCGAGCGCGGGACGATGCGGCCGACACTGATCCTCACCACGTTCGACGACGACACCATGCTGTTCGAGACGATCCGTGCCGGCGCGAAGGGGTGGATGCTGAAGGACGTGTCGCTCGAGCGCCTCACCGGCGCCATCCGTACGCTCGCGGCCGGCGGAACGTGCATCGAGCCGGTGATCACCGAGCGGATCATGCGCGCGCTGTCGGCGAGCAACGTCTCCTTCGAATCCGCCGACCTCCCGGAGCCGCTCACCGACCGCGAGAAGACCATCCTCCGCTTGCTGGCCGGCGGCTACTCCAACCGCGAGATCAGCGACCTCCTCAACATCAGCGACGGCACCGTCAAGAACCACATCTCCAGCGTTCTCGCCAAACTCGGCGTCCGCGATCGCACGCGCGCCGTGCTCAAAGCGATCGACCTCGGGTTCATCTAGTAACCTATAGGAGTCTTGAACGATTTTCTTGCGCACATCCGCAATAGCACGAGCTATCGTTCCTTCCGGAGCGAGATGCTGGTGGAAGATTTCCTCGAACAGCTCGGCTGGAAGACAAAGCACTCGCCGGATTACATCGACGTCCGCGAGGAGAAGGACCGTGAAACCGATGTGACGGCATTCCGTTCATGGCGGCGTGAACGGAAGGGCAGGCTTCACGTTGCACACCTCAACCTCGTCATCGAATGCAAAGGCATTCCCGGCGAGGCGGTGCTGCTCGCGAAAATGAAGCGGCCGCCGGAGGCCGACCGTCTCTACCATCACTGGCTCGGCCTCGATGACGACGATCTGCGCAACGCGATCGGCACCCTGGCGAAAGACGCCGGTTTCGATGCCGTCAAAGTGCTCCGACGTTTCGAAACGATGGCTTACCCGCAGGGACGGGCGGTGGTCTATCCGCTCCTGGTGAACGCACCGCGCGCGCCGGTCCGCGCCTCGGCGATCCGAGAGCTGGAGCGCGAAAAGGAGAAGAGCGTCCTTCGCAAGGCGATGCTGCAGCTCTACTCGGCGCTGCAGGGCACGGTGACAGACATCCGCGACGAGTCGCTACGCCAACTCCGTGATGACCTGCAACAGCGGGAGACGGTCGATCATATCAACTACGCGCTCGAGCGGATTCAAACAGCCGCGACGTCGGTGTATCTCTTTCACCCGATCGTGGTGGTCGACACGAAGCTCGTCACCGTCGACCATGAAGGCGAGCTCGCAGTCGTCGAATGGGCCCGCATCGAGCGCGCACGAGTTGCGTCGTACGAGCGGAGATGGTTCGACGTCGTCAGCTCCGAACACTTCGAGGCTTACGCGAACGAGCTGACCGGCTGGTACTCGCGCGTCCTTGGCCGGATCGCCGAGCCGGCGTGAGAGTCCGCGTCATCCTGGTCGAGCCGCACGAAGCGGGGAACGTCGGCGCTGCGGCGCGGGCGATGAAGAACTTCGGCTTCCGCGATCTCTGGATCGCGGGGACGCGGCCACAGCGGCTCGACAATGTTTCCGAGTGGTGGGCGAAGGGGGCGGTGGACGTGGTGCAGTCGGCCCGGCGCGTCGACACGCTCGCTGAAGCGCTCGCCGATGTGCATCTCTCCGTTGCAACGACCGCAGTTCGCGGGCGGCACGTCTTCGAGCGGCTCACGCCGTTCGAGCTGGCAAGACTCGCGGAGGAGACGCTCGGCGAGGAGCACACGCTCGGCATCGTCTTCGGCCGCGAGGAGTTCGGCCTCACCGGCGTCGAGGTCGCCATGTGCCAGCGGACGGCGTCGATCCCGACGGCGCCCGACTACGAGACGATGAACCTCGCCCAAAGCGTCGCCGTCTTCTGCTACGAGCTCGGCAAGGGCCTTTCCTCTCGCGCCAAAGAGCCCGAACCGGCGCGCGGCGAGCTAATCCACGCGCTCAACACCCGCGGCCGGGCCCTCCTCGAACGCGTCAATTTCTTCGGCGACAAGTCGGCCGACCGGATGTGCGCGGAGCTCCAGGCGCTCGCCGGACGAGCACATTTGTCAACTCGCGAGGCGTCGATGTTGCTTTCATTTCTCGCGCATGTCGAAAAAGCGCTTGCATCGCAAAGCCGCGAACCTTAAATTGCATCGACTTCGTTAGAAATCAGCCCAAATTCATTGAACGAAAAAGGAGTCCACGCGAATGGCAGCATCAGCTCCAATGAGCAAATCGAAAATCATCACCTACATCTCGGAAGAAGTTGAGGTGTCGAAGAAGCAGGCCGCGGCCATGCTCGAAGCCCTCATCGACCTCGCCCACAAGGAAGCGAAGAAAGGCTTCACGCTTCCCGGCCTCGGCAAGCTCGTGGTCGTCAACCGCAAGGCGCGCATGGGACGCAACCCGGCCACCGGCGCGACGATCAAGATCCCGGCCAAGAAGGTTCTCAAGTTCCGCATCGCCAAGAAGGCGAAGGACGCGATTCTGAACCTCGTGAAGTAGCGCTCGGAGAGAGATCGCAATGAAGCGCGGGCCAAGCGCCCGCGCTTTTCATTTCCTGACCAGCACCGAGTCGAAGTTCCGCACCGTCTTGTCCGGATCGATGAGGAACTCCTTGTCGCGCGGCAGCTGGTGCACCTTCTCGATGTCTGCGCCGGCGTAGGCGTGGATCGCGTCGCGGTTGGGCCAGTAGGAGACGACGACGAACTCGGTCGTGCCGTCGTGCAGCGACCGCACGAACATCTCGGCGCCGAGGTTGCCCGGGATCGCCTTCAGCTTCTCGACGCCTTCCTTCTCCAGATAACGCTGATACTCGTTCGCGCGCACGTCCTTCACGCGGCCGCGCCACATGCGCGCCACCACTGCCTGCTGCGGCGCCGCCTTCGCCGTCCGCTCGTTGATCGTGATGACGATGTTGTTCGCGTATTCGCCGACCAGCGCCTTCGTCGGCCAGCCGCGCTTCGGGATCTGCTGCTCGATCCACATCCAGCTGGAGCGCGGATCGACCGAATCGATCATCGGCAGGATCTGCGTGCAGTACTCCTTGTCGACCGCCGTGGTGCAGCTGTGACTCGGATTCAGGGGTGTGCCTCGGAACGTGGCGAGAAGAAGCGAGATGGCGAAGAGCATGACGCTCATTCTAGCGAGGGCAATACCACCCCGCGGCACTCGCCGAAGCCGATCCGCAAACCGTCGCGCTCGCAATATCCGCGGAAGATCACCTCGTCGCCGTCCTCGAGAAACTTTCGCGTCTCGCCGGTCGGCAGCTCCAGCGGCTCCGTGCCGCGCCACGTCCGCTCCAGCAGGCAGCCGCGCGACTCCTTCGCCGTGCCGCTCACCGTGCCGCTGGCGATGAGGTCGCCCGCCTGCAGGTTGCAGCCGTTCGACGTGTGGTGCGCCACGAGCTGGGCGAACGTCCAGTACATGTCGCGGAAGTTGCCGCGGCTGACGAGCATCGGCTCGCGCATCCGGTCCGAGCGCAGCCAGACCTCGAGCGTGATGTCGAACGCGCGATCATTCGACGACGTCAGATACGGCAGCGGCGCGGGATCGCCTTCCGGCCGCGGCGTCGGCGCGACGCGGAACGGCTCGAGCGCGTCGAGCGTGACGATCCAAGGCGAGACGGACGTCGCGAAGTTCTTGGCGAGGAACGGTCCGAGCGGTTGGTACTCCCACGTCTGGATGTCGCGCGCCGACCAGTCGTTCACGAGGCACAACCCGAGAACATGCTTCTCGGCGCTCTCGATCGGAACCGGCTCGCCGAGGGTGTTGGAAAGTCCGATGATCGCGCCGACCTCCAGCTCGTAGTCGAGCCGCTTCGACGGTCCGAATTGCGGCGGCGCATTCGCATCGTCGCGCGTCTGCCCTTTCGGCCTGCGGAACGGCGTTCCGCTCGCGACGATCGATGACGCCCGGCCGTGGTAGCCGATCGGGATCCATTTGTAGTTCGGCAGCAGCGGGTTGTCGGGACGGAACATCGAGCCGACGTTCGTCGCGTGGTGAATCGAGGCGTAGAAGTCAGTGTAGTTGCCGATGTCGCACGGCAGCAGCATCTCGACGTCGCGCTGCTTCACGAGCCGCTTCGAGGTCTCTTCCCGTTCCGCCGCGCCTTCCGTGAGCCGCTCCCGCGCCTCGGCGCGGTCGTCGCCGATCAGAATCGAATCGCCGATCGCAAAGCCTCGGTGGACCTCGCCGTTCCAGCGAAATCGGCCGATTGGAAGGTTCTCGAGCGGGAAGTCGGGATGCCCGTTCGCCGATTCGACCCAGCTCTTTACAGCCATCCCAGCTCCTGCAGATCGGCAATCGGCTCCTCGAACGAGCACGAGCCGAACGAGATCGCGAATTCACGCCGGACCGCCTCGAGGTGCTCCGTCGTCACCGCGTGATCGCGCCACCACGCCGCGTCATCCTCGAACCGGAACGCCTTCGGATCCTCCTCGGCGAGGATGCGCTCAGCGTCATGTGGAAACGCCGCCGCCATGAAGACGTTGACGAAGCCGTGCATCGTCGCGCGCTGCGCGTTCGCCTCGTACGTCAGCGCACGCATGCAGCGCACCGGGTGATGCAGCCCCGCGGTCGCCTTGAACGGGACCGCATACATCGCACAGATGTGGATGAACGTCGCGACGCGATCGGGATGCGGGATGGCGTCCGGCGTGATGCCGCCAGTGCGGATCTTCGCCGACAGGCCGTGCCTTGCGAGTTCCGGGATTAGGCCGACATCAGTGATCTCGACGAACGTTTTCGATTTCATCAATTCGAAATTGCCGTCAGCCTTCACCTCATCGACGCCGAGCACGCTCTTCGGAAACTCCGCCGGCACTTCCCCCGCACCCGCCTCGGGGACGACGAACTTGCCGAGCATCCACGCGTGCTCGCCTTCGCGGTAGCGCGCGTAGTTCCGCACCGCCTCGTCCATCGACAACGCGGCCGGCGGGAAGAGGCCGGCGTAGTCGATCAGTCCGGAGAGAAGTGCTTTTGCAGACCTTGCCAGCATTTCCAGTAATCGCGTTGCAGTTGCGGCGCCGTCAGCGCGGCGCGCGACGGCTTCAGAACGAACCGCGTCTCGAACATGAACGCGAGTGTGTCGCCGAGGTAACGCGGCTCCAGCTCGGCTTCCGTGGCTTGCTCGAACGTGGCGGCGTCGGGGCCGTGGCCAGACATGCAGTTGTGCAGGCTCGCGCCGCCTGGGACGAAGCCTTCGGCCTTCGCGTCGTACGTGCCGAAGATCAGCCCCATGTACTCGTTCATGATGTTCCGGTGGAAGTAGGGCGGACGGAACGTATGCTCCGCCACCATCCATCGTGGCGGAAAGATCGCGAAGTCGACATTCGCCGTTCCCGGCGTGTCGCTCGGCGCCGTGAGCACCGTGAAGATCGACGGATCGGGATGATCGAACGAGACCGTGTTGATCGCGTTGAAGCGCCGGAGGTCGTACTTGTACGGCGCGTAATTGCCGTGCCACGCCACGACGTCGAGCGGTGAGTGATCGATCTTCGCCGCGTACAGCTTGCCGAGGAACTTCGCGACGAGCGTGAAGTCGCCGTCGCGCTCTTCATACGAGGCGACCGGCGTGAGGAAGTCGCGCGCGTTCGCGAGGCCGTTCGAGCCGATCGGCCCGAGGTCCGGGAGGCGGAGCAGCGCGCCGTAGTTTTCGCAGATGTAGCCGCGGACCGGCTCATCGATCTCGACGCGAAACTTGATTCCGCGCTGAACGACCGCGATCTCACCGGGAGCGACTTCGAGGACCCCAAGCTCCGTCGCGATGCGCATTGAGCCCGATTGCGGAACGATGAGCAGCTCGCCGTCGGCGTCGTGGAAGAAGCGGTCCGTCATCGACCGGTTCGCGGCAAAGACGTAGACGCCGATCGCGTCGTTCGCGCAGATCGGGACGAGGCCGTCGACGAAGTCGGTCGGATCGACCGGGATCGGGAACGGGTCCCACCGCAGCTGATTCGGCGTCTCCTCGAGCTCGTCCCAGACCGCGCGCAGCGGCGTGAACGGCTCATGCGCCACACTCGGCCGGATGCGATAGAGCCACGAGCGGCGATTCAGCGCGCGGGCAACCGTGAATGGCGTCCCGCTCAACTGTTCCGCGTACAGCCCGTGCGCGACCTTCTGCGGCGAGTTCTGCCCGACGGGCAGCACGCCCGCAAACGCTTCGGTCGCGAACTCGTTGCCGAAGCCGGAAAGGTACGGCATTACAAGTTCCCGCGCTTCGCCTGCTCGGCCTCGATCGACTCGAACAGCGCTTTGAAGTTCCCCTTGCCGAAACCGCGTGAGCCCTTCCGCTGGATGATCTCGAAGAACACCGTGGGGCGGTCCTCGACCGGCTTCGTGAAGAGTTGCAGCAGGTAACCTTCAGCGTCCTTGTCGACGAGGATGTGCAGCTTCTTGATCTCGTCGATCGGCTCCTCGATCTCGCCGACGCGCTCCGCGAGCTCGTCGTAGTACGAATCGGGGACACTGAGGAACTCCACGCCGTTCGCCTTCAGCTTCTTCACCGTCTCGATGATGTCGCCGCAGAGCAGCGCGACGTGCTGCACGCCGGGACCGGCGTACCAGTCGAGATACTCGTCGATCTGCGATTTCTTGCGGCCCGGCGCCGGCTCGTTGATCGGGAACTTCACGATGCGGTTGTCGTCCGACATCACGATCGACATCAGCGCCGAGTACTCGGTCGAGATGTCCTTGTCGTCGAATGTGATGTAGCGCGAGAAGCCCATCACCTTCGAGTAGAACTCCGCCCACTCGTTCATCTTTCCGAGCTCGACGTTGCCGACGATGTGATCGACGATGAGCAGTCCCGCCGCGTCGTTCGGGACATCGGCCGCCTGGTAGCTCGGCAGGAACGGTCCGCGGTAGTCGCGGTACGAGATGAAGGAGTGCAGCGTGTCGCCGTAGGTATGAATCGCGGCGCGGCGGACCGTGCCGTTCTCGTCTTTCATGTCGTAGGGCTCGATCGCCGGCTTCGCACCGCGGCGCACCGCCTCCGCGAACGCGAAATCGGCGTCTTCGACCAGGAGCGCGATGTCGCGGACACCGTCGCCGTGCTGCCGGACGTGCTGCGACCCCGCGTGCTCGCCGCGCAGCGGCGAAGTGATCACGAAGCGGATCTTCCCCTGCGAGAGGACGTACGACGCCGTCTCACGATTTCCCGTTTCCAGTCCCGAGTACGCCAGCTGCGAGAAGCCAAACGCCTTCCGATAGAAGAACGCCGACTGCTTCGCGTTCCCCGCCCAGAACTCGACGTGGTGGATCCGCTTCAGCTTCAGCGGGTTCTCGCCGCGCGTCACATCGCGCAGGGCGACATCGGTTTCCAAAGTGGCCGTCATGCCCATTCCTCCGTGGGTTTTCGTCAGTCTATTGACGCTGCAGTTGCGATTCCAGCGCGATCTGCATCATGCGTCGCGTGTCGGGATCGGCGTGCTCGTACGTGCGTTGCAGCTCGTCGAAATCGCGACGATCGCGCGTGATCGTGAAGCCGTCCTCCGGCTGCACGTGCGTCGAGACGTAGTCCTTTTGCCAACCGTTCGGCGTCAGCCGGAATTGCACGTACGGGAGCTCGTCGTCGACCTCGTGACGCATGAACTGCACCTTCCGCGTCCACGTGTCCTCCGCGAGCTCGACAGGCGGTTTCGGGATCGGCACAGGCAGCGGCTCCGGCTCGCGTCCCTCCCGCAGGATCGACGCGAACAACCCTTGATTCGTCGAGTCGATGCTGAGGATGAAGAGGCCGCTGTGGTACACCAGCTTCGATTCGCGCCGCGCCACGATCTCCGACCGCGCCACCCGCACCGGCACCGTCGCCTTCTGCCCGTTCCAGGTGATCGAGAGCTGCGGCGCCGTCAGCGGGAACCGGTCGAAGTGCTCGACCTTCGCCCCCACCATGCTCAACTCGAGCAGCTTGGCCGGAACGCCGCCAACCTCCGCCGCTACACCTTCGGGAACCGTAAACCGTGGCGCCGCGCGCCGCTCTTGGGACATGTCAGCAGAGTTTGGCACACGACGCGAGTACTCGCATCGCTTCCCGCAGCGACCCGACCATCACATCCGGCTCGGCGGCGGCCAGTGCGTCGCGATTCGGGTAGCCGCCGGGGATGGCGATGGAGAAGACACCGGCGGCTTTGGCCATGGCGATGTCTTCGGGGCTGTCGCCGATGTAGACGGTCTCGGATGGGGTGACGCCGAGGCGGTCCATGCAGAGGAAGAGGGCCTCGGGATGGGGCTTCTTGGACGACACGTCGGAGCCGAAGACGCATTCGCGAAAGCGGACCGCCACTCCGTGCGCGACCATCTCGCGCGTCACGCGGTCTCGCGTGCCGCTGGTGACGATCGCGGCGGCGACGTCGCGGGCGTGGAGGTCGGCGAGGGCTTCGTGCACGCCGTCGACGAGCGCGATCTCCTCGCAGGCGAAATGCGCCAGCCACCGCTCATCCGCGACCGCCCAGTGTTCCTCGGCGAGACCGATCTGGCGGAACGTGTGGTACCAGTTGGGTGAGTAGTACCGCGCGTACACGTCGCGGTCGAACGCGATCCCGAACGACTCGAATACGCGCTCGTAACAGCGATACGTCGCCTCGGCGGTGTCGACCAGGGTGCCATCCCAGTCGAACACCGCCGCGCGAAGCGGAGACGGAGGGCGGACGTCTACCAGATCAGCCGCACTCCCAACTGCATCTGACGCGGTTCACCGACGCCGCTCTGCACCGTGCCGTCGAAGTTGAAGATGAGGTTCGTCACCTCGGGGCGGTGCAGGTTCTTGCCGTTGAACAGGTTGAAGACGTCGAGCGCCGGCTGAACCGTCACCCCTCGCGACTTGAAGTCGTGCGAGACGCGCAGATCGAGTGAGGAGTACCGGTTGTCCTTCCGGCCGAGGTTGCGCTGCGTGACGCTGCCATCCGGATTGATCCGGTCCTGCGGCGTCTGAGCCACGGCATTGAGGCGCGGCAGAACGACACCGGGAGCCGGAGAATACGTGCCGCAAAACGCGTTGCTGACGACGCACATGAGCGACTGCGGCTGCGCGGAGCGGTACGAGTAGCGGACGTTCAGGTCGAATCCATGCGGCGCGTTCCACAGCAACCAGCTGTTGACGCGGTGTCGCTGGTCGCGGTCGGAGTAGCCGTACTCCGCCGCGAGGTTGGTGACCTTGGCGTAGCGCAGCGTGAACGGATCGCGCTCGTTGTCGTCGTCCGACTTGTCCTTCGAGTACGTGTAGTAGACCTGGAACTGGACGTTGTTCGACGGCCGCTTCGTGATGCCGAGCGTCACGCCCTGATAGAGGCTGCGGGCCGACGACTCGACGGTCGTCAGCTGCCCGATGCCGTTCGATCCGTCAGCGCCGAGGCCCGTGCTCCACGGCGAGCCGAGGAGCGGGTCGTTCCGGTTGACGAACCGTGTGATGTGCGACCCCTTCGCGTAGTTGTACTTCACGAGGAACGCGTAGTCCTGAATGAACTCCTTCTCCCACGACGCGCCGAGGGACGTCGTGCGCGGGTTCTTGAAGTTCTTGTCGAAGACGAAGACGTCGGGATCGAACGGCGAACCGATGCACGATTGCGGAATGATGTTCGGATACGCCGGCAGGCTCGGCTTGCCATCGGGACACGGCGGATTGAAGCCGCTGTTGCGGAAGATCGTCTGCCCGAGGCTTCCGTTGGTCGACCGCGAGGACGCGAGCGTGAGGCCCGGCACGCGGCCGTAGAAGATTCCGGCGTCGGCGCGGACGACGTCACGGCCGTCGCCACTCGGATTCCACGCGATGCCGAGGCGCGGCTGCCACATGCCGTAGTCGGACGGGATCTTGCCGTTCGACGGGAACGCCTGCCCTTTCGACGTCTTGCCGATGAAGCCTGCGTAGAAGACCTGGCTCGCCGGCGTGATCGGATCGGGCTCGATCTCCGCTTCCCAGCGGAGGCCGTACTGCACGTTGACGTTCGTGCTCGCCTGCCAGCTGTCCTGCACGAAGACTGCGGGCTCGGTCTGCGGGATGCTCTGCGTCCCCGCCTGCTCGGCGGTCAGTCCGCCGACGCCCGCCTGCTGGAGATAGAGGAGGACCGGCCCGGTGATCGACGCACCGCCTGAGCACGCCCCGGTCGTGTTCGACGTGCCGTCGGAGCATTCCACGTACTTCGGGTTCGCCAGGTAGTTGAGGAAGCCGTCGGTCGAGTCGAAGATGTAGCGCCCGTTCGCGAAGCCGACGAACGTCTGCACCGAGTTGACGCGATTGAACTCCGCGCCTGCCTTGTACGAGTGCGCGCCGTGAAGGAACGAGACGTTGTCGTTGTACTGCACGCGCGTGTCGTAGTACTTGACCGGGATGAAGAACGGCTCGCCGAAGCGGTAGCTGTGCGCGAAGTCGAACGCGGTGTCCGGGAACGGACGATTCTGTCCCGGCACGAGCGGGCCTTCGTACGGGCGAGGGCGGTTCTCCTTGGCGAACTGGAAACGCGCCTCGTTGAGGATGTTCGAGCTGAACGTCGTGACGCCCTGGCCGCTCAACGCGTGCGACGAGTCCTTCTCGACCGAGTTGGCGCTGGTGCCCCACGAGTCGACGTCGAACGTTCCGTTCTTCTGCTCCGACCAGGTGTCGGTGTAGCGGAGGGTGAGGACGTTGCGCGAGGTCGCGTTGTAGTCGCCCTTGAGGAGGAAGACGCGCGCGTCGTTCGTCCGCTCGATCGGCGCGTTCTGGTTTGGGAGGCCGATCGCCGCGAGCGCGTTGACGACGCGCGCCTCGATTCGCGACGGATCGTTCTGTTTGGTCGTCGTCGCCTTCTGGAAGTCGGCGGCCGCGAAGTAGAAGAACTTGTCCTTGATGACCGGACCGCCGATCGTGAATCCGGTCTGGTACTGCTTGCTCGGGAACTTCGGCGCGAGGGTGCCGTCGGGGTTCTTCGCGCGCGAGCTGAGCGAGTCGTTCTTGCCGACGAGGTGCGCGGTCCCCTGCATATCGTTCGTGCCCGATTTCGTGATGACGTTCACGAAGCCCGACTGCGAACGGCCGAACTCCGCGTTCGCGCCGTCGGCCACGACGACCATCTCCTTGACCGCATCGAGGTTGAATGTGAACGCCGGACGCTGGCCGCCGCGCTGCTCGCCGAAGAACGGGTTGTTGAAGTCGGCGCCGTCGACCGAGACGTTGTTCTCGATGCCCTTCTGGCCGTTGATCGAAAGTTCGTCGCCGTCCGGCCCCTGCACGATCGTGACGCCGGGCGTCAGCTTCGTCATCTCGAGAAAGTTGCGGCCGTTGTTCGGCAGGTCCGACATCACCTTCTGGTCGAGGCGCGTCGCCCCTTCCGTCCGCGCCGTCTCGATGAGCGGCGCCGCGGCGGTGACGACGATCTGCTCGGACGCCGTCGTCTGCTGCATTTTGATGTTGACCGTGAGCGTCTGTCCGACGCCGAGGTCGAGACCCTTGATGATCTGCGGCGCGAATCCTTCCAGCGTCGCCTTCACCTGGTACGGGCCGAGGGGCAAGAGCACGCCTCGATACAGCCCCTGCGGACTGGTAACTTCGACCTTCTCGAAGTTCGTCGCGGTGTTCTTGATCGACACCGTGACACCCGGAAGCACCGCCCCGGTCGCGTCGGTCACCGTTCCTTCGATGACACCGGTGGTCGCCTGGGACTGCGCGAAGAGGGACACCGAAACGAGGAAAAGGACCAGGAGATAGACGAGGGCCGTTCGTCGCATGCACGCTCCTTTGCGTCGGTTTTCGTTGGACGATCCCAATTTAGGTCGTCACAATCTCGCCGTCAAACATGAACTGCGCATGGCTCGAGGAGCGGCAGCTCGTTTTTCGCGACGATTTGCCGATGCCGGTCCCCGAAAACGGCGAGGCGCTGGTGCGGGTGACGCTCTCCGGGATCTGCAATACCGACATCGAATTGACGCGCGGCTATTACCCGTATGCCGGCGTGCCGGGGCATGAGTTCGTCGGGATCGCGAAGAGCGGACCGCTCGCGGGCCAACGGGTCGTCGGCGAGATCAACGCGTCCTGCGGCGTCTGCGAAGCGTGCACTCACGGGCGCCGCACGCACTGCGAGCGCCGCACGGTCCTCGGCATCAAGGATCGCAACGGCGCATTCGCGGAGTATCTGACGCTGCCGGCCGAGAATCTCCATATCGTCCCGGAAGGCGTTCCCAACGAGGTGGCGGTCTTCACGGAGCCGCTCGCCGCCGCGCTCGAGATCCAGGAACAAGTGCGCATCGCCCCCGACGATCGCGTGCTCGTCGTCGGCAACGGGAAGCTGGGACGCCTCATCGCCGCCTCGCTCGCGCTCACCGGCTGCAAGCTGACGTTCGTCGGCCGCGAGCACGGCGAGATCGCGCCGCGTTCATTCGACGTCGTCGTCGAGTGCAGCGGCAACGCCGACGGCTTCGCGCTCGCGCGGCATGCGGTGCGTCCGCGGGGAACGATCGTCATGAAGAGCACCTACGCCGGCGACCTGACATTCAACGCCTCCGCGCTCGTCGTCGACGAGATCACGCTCCTCGGCTCGCGCTGCGGCCCGTTCGCGCCGGCTCTGCGACTGCTGGCCGACGGCAAGATCGATCCGCGCCCGATGATCCACGCGCGCTATCCGCTGCACGACGTGAGCGCCGCATTCGCGCAAGCGGAGCGGCAGGGCGTCCTCAAGGTGCTTCTAGTTCCCTGACGTACGCCTCCGCGGCGTCGATCTCTTCTTCCGAGAAGACGCGCACGCCCATCCTCCGCAGCGCCGCCGTCGTGATCCCCTCGCCCGGAATCGCGTTCTTGCTGAACGTGCCGTCGTAGATGAGCGAGCTGCCGCATGACGGGCTGCCGGCCTTCAGAATCGCGACGCGCACCTGCTGCGCCGCCGCCTGCTCCGTGACTGCACGCGCGCCCGCTTCGAACTCGCGCGTCACGTCGCGCCCCTCAATCGACATCACGCGCCGCGAACCGTCATTAACGATCTCCGACGGCGGACGCGGCGTGCCGAGGTCTCCGAGCATCTCGGGACAGACGGAGACGATCCGCCCTTCGTCCATCCACCGTTGCAGCGCCGGATGGCCCGACTTCTTGTCCCGCCCGTCGTGCCGCACCGCGGCGCCGAGGAGGCACGAGCTGACGACGATCTTGATCACCATTCGATGCTACCTTCTCCTCCACACGCATGCACGACCAGCACGACTCCGACGAGGCGTATCTCGCGAGCCTCGGGTACGCGCAACAGCTTTTCCGCGAGATGGGTGGCTTCTCGAACTTCGCCATCTCCTTCTCGATCATCTCGATTCTGACCGGCGCGGTGCTGCTGTACGGATACGGCCTCAAATTCGCCGGCCCGCTCGCGAACTCCGTCGGATGGCCGCTCGTCAGCGTCTTCACGCTCGCGGTCGCGGCGTCGATGGCCGAGATCGCGTCCGCCTATCCGACGGCCGGCGGCCTTTACTTCTGGTCGTCGCGCCTCGGCGGACGCGGTTGGGGCTGGACGACGGCGTGGCTGAACATGATCGGGCAGGTGACGATCACCGCCGGGATCAACATCGCCGCGGCGATCTATCTGATCGGCGCGACGACGCACATGCTCGGAATGCCGCCGGATACCGGCACCAACTGGTACTTCCAGGTGGCGATCATGGTCGTGATCATGATCCCGCAGGTGCTGATCAACCTCTACGGCATCCGGCTGACCGCTCGGCTGTCGGACATCAGCGTCTGGTGGCACGTCGCCGGCGGCGGCCTGATCGTCTTCGCACTCGCGTTCGCGGGGCGGCACCACAACACCCTAGCCTTCCTCTTCTCGTTTCGGCCGACCGGAGCGGCCGAGGTGTCGAAGTGGTACGGCGCGGCGCCGGCGGCGCTGCTCTTCGTCCTCTCGCTGCTCCAGGCGCAGTGGACGTACACCGGCTACGACGCCTCGGCGCACGTCGCCGAGGAGACGAAGATGGCGCGGCTCAACTCGGCGTGGGGGATCTTCCTCTCCGTCGCGGTGTCGGCGGTCTTCGGCTACGTGATGCTGCTGGTCCTCACGTGGTGCATCCCGAACGGCGACGTCGCCGCGACCGTCGCCGACCCGTACCCGGTGCTCTACATCGTCGCGAAGAACCTGACGCCGGTGCTGACGAATGTGATCGCGATCCTGATCGGCGGCGCGATGTGGCTCTGCGGCCTCGCCTCGGTCACCTCGATGGGACGCATGTGGTACGCGTTCGCACGCGACGACGGCATGCCTGGATCGTCGCTGCTCAAGCGCGTCAGCGGCGTGCACCGCATTCCTGCGTGGGCGATCGTCGTCACGAGCATCCTCTCGGTGCTCGTCTGCCTTTACGCCGCCGCCTTCAACGTCGTGACGTCGATCAGCACGATCGCGCTCTATCTCGCTTACGTGATCCCGATCTGGCTCAACTTCCGGAACCGGCTGACCGGCCGCGGCGAGTGGATGACCCGCGCCGTCGCCCCATGGAGCCTCGGCCGATTCGCTCCGTTCATCAACGGCATCGCGATCGCCTGGGTCGTCCTAATCACCATCATCTTCATGCTCCCGCCCAACCAGCTCGTCTTCTGGACGATGCTGGGCCTCAGCGCGTTCATGTTGATGTGGTGGTTCGTCAGCGCGCGACGTGGCCGCTGACGTACTGGCCGGTGCGCACCCACGCTCCGTTCTGGACCGTCCAGAAGTCGAAGTTGCCGCTCTTGCGGTCGCCGTTCGCGTCGAGCGCCGTGGAACCGGTCGTGCCGTTATAACGCTGGACGTTTCGGACGAACGACTCCCGGCGCGTGTCGGCCGAGCCGCGCGACTCGATGAACGAAAGGGCGATCACCCACGCGGCGTCGTAGACGGACAACGAATAGGCATCCGGAGCGAAACCGACGCGCGCCTGGATCGCGTCGCTCACCGGCTTCCAGACGTCCTTCGCCGCGTCGTCGAGCCCGACGTTCGGCGCGGTGAACTGCGTTGCGGCCGCGAAGGCCGCGGCGTTCGCGTCGGCAAGGATCGCCTGCGACTGCACGACGCCGTCTCCGCCGTACCATCGGAGCGACGCGAGATCGCTGTCGAGCCGCGCGCGATTGAAGATCGATACCGCCTCCTCGAATGACGCGAGGTAGATCGCGATCTTCGCCGACGGCTTGCTGTTCTTGATGGTGCGCACCGCGGTGCCGAGGGCGTTGACGGTGGCCGTGAAATCGGTGGTCGATGTGTCGTACTGAACGCCGGCCGCGACCGTGCCGCCGGACGCGGTGAACGACGCGGCGGTCGAGTCGTGGAGGCCGTTGTTGCCGGCGTCGTTGCGCCAGATCGGAACGACGGTGTCGAAGCCATCCGCGCGCATCAGCGCCGCGATCGCCGCTCCCTCGAGCTTGTCGTTCGGGGCGAGCCGGAAGAGGTTGTCGCCCGGGATCGCGAGCGATGACGCGGTGCTCCCCTGGCTGATGAGGATGATGTTGTGCGCGTTCGCGTAATCCTTCACCGCCGCCGCCTCGGAGCTCGTCTGCGGTCCGATGACGTACTGATCACCGTTCGCGTCCATCGACATCAGACGTGTCAGCGCGGTTGCGGGGACCTGTCCCGTGTCCTGCGAGTCGGTCTCGACGCGGTACGGCAGCCGCAGCGCGACCATCTCGGCGTTGATGTCACTCGCCGCGAGGTCGAGCGCCGCCACGCTCGCATTCCCAAGCGTCGCGCCGCCGCCGGTCGTCGCGAACAGCCCGCCGATGCGGATGGTGGTTGCTCCCGCGACCGAGGCGCGATGTTTCTGCGCGAAGAGCGGACAGACGAGGAGCAGCGAGAGGAGGATGGGTAACCGGCGCATGCCGCGCATTCTAGCGCCACACTCAGAACGCGATGTTCCGCGTGATCCGCCAGTGTCCGTCCGTCTGCCGCTTCCAAACCGTGAGGTACCTGCCGCCGCTGCGAGCCGGCGGCTGACCGGTCTCGAGCCAGGCGTGGCCCCACTCGTAGATCGTCGAGTCGTCGATGACGGCGGTGCCGTCCTGCACGATCCCGCCATCGTGGATTTCCTTCATCTTCGGAAAGCGCGCGGAGTACATCGCGACGATCGCCGCGCGGCCGCGAGTCACCGTGCCGTCGGGCGCGATGAACATGCCGTCGTCCACGTACGCCGCCGCGATCGCCTCGGCATCCCGGCGCCGCAACGCCGGGACCCAGTCGTCGTTCGCGTGCTCGATATCCGCCCTCGCGCCCGCGAGGATGGCGTCACAATGCATTCACTTCGCGTCGCTCTTCACCGGCACACGCTTCCAGTAGCCGTCCTCTTCCTTCCAGTTGTAGCGCGGCTTTCCTTCGATCTTGTGGATCGTGGTGTCGGTCATCTCGAGCTTGTCGCCCTTTGACTTGAGGAAGAAGTCGACGTCGATGACCTTGCCGTTCGGGTCCTTCATGTCGACGCATGCGAAGTACGTGTCGGCGTTCAGCTTCGAGAGGCGTTCGGTGTGGACGTGATCGAGCTTCAGGTCCCACGTCTTGTGCAGCTCCGGGTCTTCGACCTGGAAGACGCCGTCCTTCGACTTCTCCGCGATGTCTTCTTTGATCTTCTTCTCGAGGTCGGTGACCGAGAAGTCCTTCGCCTTCGTGCTGCTGTTCGGATGCTCCGGATGCTCCTGCGCCATGACGTTCAGCGCGAGCAGCGACACGACGGCCAATGCGATCGACAGTTTCCGTTTCATGGATGCCTCCTCATTGATTCTCACACAACATGATTCTCATGGCTTGCGCGTCGCCGTCACCACGATCGGCAGACCGACGAAGAAAATGTGTCCGACGAGTTGCACCCACCAGCGCGGCGTGATCGCCGGCGGCCGGTGCACCAGAAGCGGGATGACGCCGAGCGACATGACGAGCCAGATGAATGGGCCGTAGACGATGGCAAAGCTCCATGGCGGCCGCCAGAAACGCATCACGCCGAAGATGAAGGCCGCCGACCAGAAGTAGGCGACCGCGAAGTGCATCAGGATGCCGATCAGCGTCGTGCGGATCCCGCCGCCGACCGCGGAAGGGCCGAGGAGCACCGCAGCGACGCCTTGCCAGACGCGCGACGCCGAGTGGTTCACGACGAGGCTCTGTACGGTCGCGAACAAGCCGTCGCAGATGCCGATCACTAGTCCGGTGACCAGGAGCCGATTCGCTGCCGATGTCATTTCGCGCGATCGTAGCGCGCGCTCCTGTCACCACCGGCGAACATCGTGAAAACACCTAGAATCGTTTGATGCTCGAAGAGTGGGCCGCGCTGCCGGACATGATCGAACGCGCCGCGCCGGCGCCGGAAACGGTGCATCACCTGCTCGAAGCGAATCTCGTCGCGGCGAACATGATCCTCGCCGCGCTCGGCACCGACAATTACCACTTCGACTGGTCGTGGCTCATGCCCGACGAACAGTGGACGGCGCGACTCGGCTACGACAAGGTTGCAGCAGAACCGGCCATCGAGCTGTTTCGCGCGCTCACGAAGTACTTCTCCGCGCTCCTCGGCCGCGACCCGAGCCTGCTGCAGCGAACGGTCCGCCTCAAGGATTCAGGGGACAGCGAGCCATACACGATCACCGTGGCCGAGATCCTCGCCCGCGAAATCGAGCACGCACGCGAGCACCTACAGGATTGACGAAAACACCTTCAGCGCCGCGATCCACGACGCGGCGACGAACACCCCGCGCACGAGGTTGAGCGCCGCCCATCGGCGGACCCGCGGCGCGATGCCGGCCGGCGGCTGCGCGGCCGTCCTCTCGAACCGGAGCAGTTCCGGGACGAAGTAGGCGTACGTGATCACCATGACGAGGACAACCGTTCCGGATGACGCGATCCACCATGCGCGCATCGGATTTTGGCTCCTGAACGCGAGCACGAGATTGAAGAGCGAAACGAGGGTCGTTATCGGGGTGAGGATGATCCATAGACGACGGCCGGACTCGGGCTTGCGCGGCTGCGCGTGAAACGCGGTGAGCGAAGCGGGCGGATCGTTCGCCCAGAGCGGAATGATCACGCGGGCCTCGAAGATCGCTGAGCTGGTCAGCACACCGAGAGCGAGCACCAGCGCCCACAGCGCGATCGCGGTCAATGTCATCGATTTCTCACAATTATGCCGCCTTTCGGGTGCGGCCGAAGAACAAGACGTAGCCGTCAGCATCGCGGAGCTCGAAGCCTCGCAGGCCGTCGTCAGTGTCCTTCAGCGGAGCGGAGAAGGTGACACCACGCGACGCGAACTCGTCCGCTAACGAGTCCGGATCGGGGACGGAGAGGTACGCGTCCCATCGCGCGTCGCGGTGACGGTCGCAGTTCGGAAGCGGCGGCGCGCCCGCGACCTTCAACATGATCATCGCCGCGTCGCGCTCGACGATCCCGAAGAACGGGTCGTCGTCGGGACCGCGGAAGGTGACCTCGAAGGCAAGCTTGTCGCGATAGAACGCGAGCGCGGTGTCGAGGTTCGCGACGATGAAGAACGGAGCAATACCGCGGATCACGGGTTGTGTCATTCGTACCTCTCCCTCGCCGTAATTGATATGCCGAGGAACGTTACCGCATCCCTCGTCGCTTGCTGGTCTGGAGTAGCCCGCCGTTTTAGCGCGAGGTCGCTCTGTTCTGGCGCGAGGTCGCGCCGTTTCAGAGTGGGGTCGCGCCGTTTTAGCGTGGGGTCCCGCTGTTTTGGCGCGAAGTCGCGCTGTTCTAGCGGCGGGTCACGCTGTTTTGGCAGCGGGTCTCGCTGGTGTGGCACGGAGTACCGCCGTCTTGGCGACACGGCTCGCTGTTCTGGCGCGCACGCTGGCTGTGTTAGTCGCAGGTCGCGGTGGCCCGCACGCGAGAGTTGCATTTTCTGCAACTCAAACGCACATGTGGCGATTGAAAGAAATCGCGCACTCCCTCCCTACCAATTTGCTAAGTCACGTCAATTCAGTGAACTGCGACTAGTTCACCAGAACGTAACTGAACTGCGATGCACGGGCTTTCACTCCCTCTGGTTACCGTGAATGCATTCCGATCGGTTCTTTGACAGGCATTCTCGAGGTGCTATCGCCCACGACGGCTCGGCCGGGCCGGCGGTGGGTAACGAGAGAGACCGGGCGGTCATGCGCGCGTGGCGCATGACGCGCCCGGGGAAATAAGTGAGCCCATCATGACTGATACGACAAACGCCCCTACCCCGGGAACAGACCCGGCAACGCCCATCACACCCGACGAGGCAGTGCAGATCCTTCGGGCCCTGCAGGCGCGCATTCAGAAGCCTGACGACTCCCGCGTCGCGCAGGTGAAATCGTTCACGCTCGCGAGCGTCGACCCGCACTTCATCACGGCATCGATCAACGCGATCGGCGCGGTCGAAGCGGTGCAGTCGGTCGTCGGCCGGAACAGCGAGGACGTGCGCCAGGAGGCCGACTCGGCGGCCCGCTGGACGGCATTCACGGACGAGCTCCGGACGATGCTCGCCGCGTCCATCGGTGCCGACCGGGTTCGCCGCCTCAACCTCGGCCTCACCTCGCTCCAGACCTACAACATCTGCAAGCAGCTGAACCGCGACAAAACGCGCTCCCCTCAGGTCGCGGCGCATCTGCAAGAGATGAAGCGCCTGAACAAGCTCGGTGTGAAGTCGGGTAAGGCCTCGGCGTCGAAGCCGCAGAACCCCGGACCGGTGATCACAACCACTCCCCCGGTGAACGCCTCCTGATCCTTCCCAGTTTCCCCGTTCCGGGCGCGCGCCAGCGCGCCCGGAACATTGCGGGATCAGCTCATGCCGGAGGAATAGAGGCGGTCGACTGGATGGAAAGGCGGCGGCTAGTCGTTCGAGTCCGGTTCCCACAGCCGCTCGCGAAAGTACTCTCGCCACGCCTCCGGCAGCGCACTCACTTCACTTGCCTGCCGGAGTAGCTCCTGGTTCGACGCGTCCGCGGCGTAGAGACTCACGATGTCGGAGACGGACACGGACGCGTCGCCCGGCTGCAGAGTGACCGAGTCACCCGCCGCAAGCTCTCCCTCCTGCGACACGGACAAGTAAAAGCCGGTCCGTCCGCTTTGAAGGAAGCGCTTGACCATGTCCAGTCTGTCGAAACGCAGCGCCAGCTTGTAGCAGGGCATACGAGGCTGCGTCACGACGAATGAAGCCGTTCCGATGAGGAGGCGGTCTCCGATGTGGATGTTCTCGTCAAGTCCCTCGGTCGTCAGGTTCTCGCCGAACGCTCCCCACGGCAGCTCGACGCCGGGAAGTTGATCGCGCCAGAACTGATAGTGCTCGCTCGGATAAACGTAGACCGCCTTCTCTGCGCCTCCGTGAACGGTGAGGTCGGACTGCTTGTCGCCTTCGAGGTTAAGGCGTCCAACGCGGACCGGCCCCGAAACGGGAGTCTTGAAGATTGAGGTCTCCACAGCACGGCCACGCCAGTTCACCTCGCGGGGAAGGCCTACGCTGACAGCTACGACTTTCATGACTGGCCCCTCACGACGGCTTCAGCTCGCGCACGAACATGTAGATGACGACGGCGACGCTCAGGGTGCCGAGCGAGATCAAACGGAACGCATCCATCGGTCCGACCTGCGTGGTGGCGTAGACGTAGGCGACGCCGGTGATCGTGGCCATCGAGGCGACGAAGAGGTTCAGGACGTCGCGCTCGTCGTCGCGCGACGACGCGATCAGGAGCTGGCGGAGGAATCGCTGCGTGATGATGATCAGAAGAATGATCGAGAGGAGCGACGACATCGGCAAGTCGTTTGAGCCGAGGGAGAAATCGTATGCGCCATGAATGGCGATGGCGAGAGGAAACACGACCTTGAAGGCGTCGCGCGACGTTGCACGGCGGCGCAGGGTGTCGAACATCGACAACGCGACCAGCGCCGTCAGCGACATGTGCAGAAAATTCGCGGTGAGGAATCGCGAGAGTGCGACGTCGGCTCCATGTTCGAAATAGCCGATGTTCTCCTCCGCCGCGAATCCGAGGCCGACGAGAGCGCCGCAGGTCATCGCTTCGATGCGTGAGCCGCGACGCAGGAGCGCGGGAAGGAGCGGGAGGAACAGAATCGCTTTCCACCCTTCCTCCCGCAGGCCGATGCCGAAGATGTTGTAGATGAGATCGGGCACGAACTGCCCGACTTCCCGGAACCCCATCTCATCCTGGATCGTGACCGTGAGGATGGTCGGGTAGATGCTGAGGATTCCGAGTACGACCGAAACGACGTAGAGAAAGATGCGCCCAGGGACAGCGTCGTGAATGCGGCCGAGGCGGGTGGCGATCCAGAACCAGAGCGCCGCCGCGACCGCCGCGAGCACGAACGGCCACGCCGTGATGTCGATGTAGCTCGCCGGCCAGGCCCACCACAGGACGTGGAGCACGTCGCGGTCGTGCACTGCGAGGTCGAGCCGGAGTGACGCGTCGATCACGCCCGCCCAACCGGGATCGTTGATCCGCTTCCGCACTGACGCCCAATCGTTGTTGTCGATCCATGTCCGGAGGGCCCGACGCTGACACAGTTGCCGGATCTCGCTCGACGACGAGCCTTCACGCTCGAACCGGGTCGCCGCCGTCTGCTGGTCCTTCTTCTCCGTGGCGGCTTCGCCGATCACGAAGTTCGCGAACGGTGCGGGCGGATTGGCATCGGCGAGAGGGAGCACCGCGGACGCATCGGCATCGCCGGCGTTCATGCGCAGCGCGTAGAAGTACGACTCGATCGCATTGACGCGCGGGTCGGACGCCTTCGCGAGCTGCGCTCGAATCGCGGCATCGCTGATCGGTGAGGGTTCCTCATCTTCGATGACGTCGGCGTGCGCATCCGTGAAACGAATCCACCAGCGCAACTGCGCCGGATTCTTGCGCACCATCCCCCAAGCGATTTGCTCCGCCGCCTGGTTGTCGTCATTGGAACGCGCGCGCGCGAAACGCTCGCCGGGGGAGAGCGTCGATTCGAGATGCTGCCAGAAGAGCAGCGAGATCACGACCGACATCACGCTGATCGCGACGAGCGGCCCCCACAATGCGAGAAGACGTCGGATGCGGCGCGCTCGCCAGGGTGTCACACGCAAATGATAGCGGCGGGGAAGTTAGTTAGGCGGCGCTGACTCGGAGGAACGCGTGATGATCGTGAACCATGAGGTCATTACCGGAGCAGAATTCAAGCTGCCGGGGACGAATTTTGTCTTCGCCAGTGAAGAGGCTACCGCTGGGATATCGCAGCCAATGGGAGCGACCAATACATCGACCATTCGGACGGTGCCGTCTTCACCAACCACGAACTCCACTTGTAGCGCCTTTCCCGGTTCTACCTTACAGATCGCAGGATTCACAAAAAGTGGATTGACGGGCCGCGGCGCAGCAACGCCGCCGCCAGTCCTGAACGGCGCGGAAGCGGCGCCGAAGGGCGGCACATATCGCTCCTTACATCGGAGACGTTCCTTCCCGAATTCGAGCACGATCGCCGGATCAGCACATTCATACTCTTCGATCGGACCGCTGATGCGCTCGCGAGATAGAACCAGAAGGTGACCTGCCGACGTGAGTGCGTATGCGAGATCCGCCGGGGAGGCAACGCTACCGGTGTGTGATACCCAAAACGCGGCTTCATGTTTGCGGAACGCATACACGAGGCAGGGTTCGGATACGGCGCCGGGCGCGGGCGTCGGCGAAAGGGCACCACAATCTTTGGCGTTCGCACCAACAAACTGGAGCGCCCTTTCCCGTAGAGCACGATCCGCGGAGCCGCCGCCGGGATTCATTGCCAGAGTTGCGACAATCGCGAAGGCAATCAGCATTTCCTCTATCTCCCCTCGGCCACCTACCGGATCCTGGTTTTTCAGCGGCGAGACTGGCGGCGCGGCTCGTCGGCGTCGATTCTGACACGACCGCCGCTCGGAGGCTGTTTACAACACGAAGAGGCTCGCGAATGACAAGAGGTACACCCACATGAGTGCGCGATACCACCTAACGGCTGTGACTGCAGTGGGGTTGTGCCGGAGGTAGTCCGGCGGGGAGAACAGCCAGTCGAGACACAGGCCAAATCGACTGGCGCTGCTGTCAATGACTTGGCCGACGGACTGCAGCCGCTCAGAAGGCGACCAGAAGAATCCGCGCGGCCGACCGAGAGTTTCCCATTCCCCTGGATGCGTCTTGTGGAGCGCGTACACCACCATATCGAAGGTAACGAAGGCGCCGAACAGCGACACAAGCATGCAGCACAATGAAATGAGGATCACACTGTGGCCGAAGCGTTCGGCCACTCAGCCGAGCGGCCCCTTCCGAACGGAGAATAGCAAACGAAGTCGCGAGCAGGTTCAGAAGGTCTGGAGACAGGCCAGCGAAGGAGTAGCCGCCACGCTCCGACCATGACTTCGTGTTGCCTATCGTCGTCGCCCCCAATACCCGCACACAACAAAACGGGCGGCCTTTCGGGCCGCCCGTCCTGAGCGCCGGCAGGATTGCCGGCGCTACACTGAATCGGGGTTATTGCTCGTCGTCGAAGTCGGCCAGCGACAGCGCGTCTTCGTCCTCGGTCTCGGGGCGGAGCAGGTCTTCCAGCGAGGGCTGAATGACCGGCGGCTCGTCCTTCTCGAGGTAGACGTTGCGGTAGACCGGCATGCCGGTACCGGCGGGGATGAGACGGCCGACGATGACGTTCTCCTTGAGGCCGCGCAGGTAGTCGACGCGGCCGGCGATGGCCGCTTCGGTGAGGACGCGCGTGGTCTCCTGGAACGACGCCGCGGAGATGAACGAATCGGTTGAAAGCGAGGCCTTCGTGATGCCGAGGAGGAGAGGAACGCCATCCGCCGGCTCGCCGCCGCGGTTCATGACCTTCTCGTTCTCTTCCATGAAGCGGAAGCGATCGACCTGCTCGTCGACGAGGAAATCGGTGTCGCCGACGCGGGTGACGCGCACGCTGCGGAGCATCTGACGGCAGATGGTCTCGATGTGCTTGTCGTTGATCTGAACCGACTGCGAACGGTAGACCTCCTGGATCTTGTCGACCAGGTACTTCTGGAGCTCCTTGACGCCGAGGACCGCCAGAACGTCGTGCGGATCGATCGGACCGTCGATGAGCGGATCACCGGCGCGTACGCGCTCGCCCTCCTGCACGTTGACGTGCACGGAACGCGGGACGCCGTACTCGTGGCGGGTGCCCTCGTCGGTCTCGATGATGATGCGGCGCATGCCCTTGACCACCGGGCCGTGATGCACGACGCCGTCGACCTCGGTGATGACCGCCTTATCGCGGGGATGACGCGCTTCGAACAGCTCGACGACGCGCGGCAGACCGCCGGTGATGTCCTTCGTCTTCGTCGTGGCGCGCGGGATCTTGGCGAGAATGTCGCCCGGATGGACTTCCTGTCCGTTGTGCACCATGACGTGGGCGCCGGTCGGGAGGAGGTACTTCTTCTCTTCGCCTTTGCCCGCTTTGATGATGAGGGTCGGGGTGCGCTTTTCGGCGGCCGCCGACTCGACGATGACCATCTGCGTGAGACCGGTGACCTTGTCGGTCTCTTCGCGGACGTTCTCGCCCTCGATGATGTCCTTGAAGGTGGCCTTGCCGCCGACTTCGGTCAGCACCGCGGACGTGAACGGGTCCCACTCGACGAGGATCTGGTTGGCCACGACGCGCTCGCCATCGCGGACGCGAAGCGTGGCGCCGTAAACGAGGGCGTAACGCTCCTTCTCGCGCGTGGCGGCAGCGATCTCGGGCTTCTCGCCCTTCTTGCCCTTACGCGCCGGCGTGTCTTCCATGATGAGGAGCTTGCCGTTGCGGTTGATGACGACGAGGTCGCCGTTCTTGTTCGTGACGGTGGCGACGTTGACGAGCTGCACGCGGCCCGGTGAGGTGGCTTCGTGCTTGGACTGCTCGGAAACGCGCGATGCGGTACCACCGACGTGGAACGTACGCATCGTGAGCTGCGTGCCCGGCTCGCCGATCGACTCGGCGGCGATGACACCGACCGCCTCGCCGATCTCGACGAGCTTGCCGCTCGCGAGGTTTCGTCCGTAGCAGCGGCGGCAGACGCCGCGGCGGGTCTCGCACGTGAGCACCGAACGGATCTTCACCTGCTCGATGCCTGCTTCCTGAACGGCGTTCGCGAGGTCATCGGTGAACTCGTCGTTCTGCGCCACGAGCTGCTCGCCGGTGAGCGGATCGTAGACGTCTTCCTGCGACACGCGGCCGACGATGCGGTCGCGCAGCGGCTCGAGGATGTCGCCGCCTTCCATGATGGAGGTGACGACGATGCCGTCGAACGTCTGGCAATCCTGTTCGGTAACGATGACGTCCTGCGCCACGTCGACGAGACGGCGGGTGAGGTAACCCGAGTCGGCGGTCTTGAGCGCCGTGTCAGCGAGACCCTTACGCGCACCGTGCGTGGAGATGAAGTACTGCAGCACCGAGAGGCCTTCGCGGAAGTTCGCGGTGATCGGCGTCTCGATGACTTCGCCCGACGGCTTGGACATCAGTCCGCGCATGCCGGCGAGCTGGCGAACCTGCTCACGGCTGCCGCGGGCGCCCGAGTCGGCCATCATGAAGATCGGGTTGAACTCGCCGCGATCGCTCTCGGTCTTACGCATCGCCGTGAACATCTCGTCGGACACCTGCTCGGTAGCGCGGTGCCAGATGTCGATGATCTTGTTGTGGCGCTCGCCGGCCGTGATCGCGCCGTCGAGACGCTGGCGCTCGACCTCGAGCACCGAACGGCGCGCCCCTTCGACGATGTCCTGCTTCTTCGGCGGGATGACCATGTCGTCGACGCCGATCGAAACGCCGGCCTTCGTCGCGTAGAGGAACCCGAGGTCCTTGAGACCGTCGAGCATCTTCACCGTGAGGTCGTTGCCGTAGTTGATGAAGCAGTAGTTGACCAGCTCCTGCAGTCCCTTCTTCTTGAGAAGACCGTTGAGGTACGGGATCTCCTCCGGAACGTGCTGGTTGAAGATGACGCGGCCGACCGTGGTGGAGAGGAGTTTCTTGTCGTACTCCTCCATCTCGGCGTGGACGACGTCCTGGTCGTTGAACTGTTTGGTGAGGTCGATGACCGGGCCACTGACGCGGAGACGGATCGCCGTGAGCAGCTCGACTTCGCCGGCCTGCAGCGCGAGGGTGACTTCGTCCTCCGAACCGAACGCTTTGCCTTCGCCCTTGGCGCCCTTCTTCTCTTTGGTGAGGTAGTAGCAGCCGAGGACGAGGTCCTGCGACGGAACGGCGAGCGGCTTGCCGTGCGCCGGCGAGAGGATGTTGTTCGACGCCAGCATCAGCACCTGCGACTCGACCTGAGCCTTCGGCGAGAGCGGAACGTGAACGGCCATCTGGTCGCCGTCGAAGTCGGCGTTGAACGCTGTGCAGACGAGCGGATGGATCTTGATCGCCTTGCCTTCGACGAGCACCGGCTCGAATGCCTGGATGCCGAGGCGGTGAAGCGTCGGTGCGCGGTTGAGGAGAACCGGATGTTCTTTGATGACCTCATCGAGCGCGTCCCACACTTCATTCGTCTGCAGCTCGACGAGCTCCTTGGCGGCCTTGATGGTGCCGACGAGGCCCTTCTGCTCGAGCTTCTGGTAGATGAACGGCTTGAAGAGCTCGAGCGCCATCTTCTTGGGAAGACCGCACTGGTGCAGCTTCAGCTCGGGGCCGACGACGATGACCGAACGGCCGGAGTAGTCGACGCGCTTGCCGAGGAGGTTCTGCCGGAAGCGGCCCTGCTTGCCCTTGAGGGTGTCGGAGAGCGACTTCAGCGGACGGTTGTTCGAGCCCTTCAGGACGCGGCCGCGGCGGCCGTTGTCGAAGAGCGCGTCGACCGCTTCCTGGAGCATGCGCTTTTCGTTGCGGACGATGACGTCCGGCGCGCGGAGCTCGAGGAGCTTCTTGAGGCGGTTGTTGCGGTTGATGACGCGCCGATAGAGGTCGTTCAGGTCCGACGTCGCGAAACGGCCGCCGTCGAGGGGAACGAGGGGACGCAGCTCAGGCGGGATGACCGGGATGACGTCGAGGATCATCCACTCCGGCCGGTGACCCGACTTGCGGAAGGCGTCGACGACTTTGAGCCGCTTCGCCGCCTTCAGCTTTTTGATCTGCGAGGTCTCGGTGCGCATGATGAGGCGCAGCTCGTCGCTGAGCTCTTCGACGGTGACGCGCTTGAGGAGCTCCTTGATGGCTTCGGCGCCCATCTTCGCCACGAACACGTCGCCGTACTGGCCGCGCAGCTCGCGGTACCGCTCCTCGGGGAGCAGTTCCTTCTCGTGGATCACGCCGTCGAGATCGCCGACGTCGATGACGACGTACGACTCGAAGTAGAGGATCCGCTCGAGGTCACGGAGCGAGATGTCGAGCAGGTGGCCGATGCGCGACGGCAGGCCCTTGAAGAACCAGACGTGCGACACCGGCGAGGCGAGCTCGATGTGTCCCATGCGCTCGCGGCGCACTTTGGATTTGGTGACTTCGACACCGCACTTGTCGCAAATGACGCCGCGGTGCTTCATCCGCTTGTATTTGCCGCAGAGGCATTCCCAGTCGGTGATGGGGCCGAAGATCTTCGCGCAGAAGAGACCGTCGCGCTCGGGTTTGAAGGTGCGGTAGTTGATCGTCTCCGGCTTCGTGACTTCGCCGTACGACCAGCTACGGATCTTCTCCGGCGAAGCAAGGCTGATCTTGATGGCGTTGAAGTCATTGATCGCCTGCTGCTTCGCGGGTTGAAAGAGTGCGTTAAAAGATTCCAAGTTTCGCCTCCCTTTGTCTGTTAGGCGTTATCGATCGAGCGAGGTGAAGGCAGCGGCATCCGCACGTCAGTGCCAAAGCATTCCCAACACGGCCACTCGAATTCGCGAGCTCCGCTCACGAATCCGGCGGTCATGGCCACCGTGCCGAACCCGCCGCATGCGCGGCAGTCCGACTTCGGCGGGTTGGAAACGACAAAAGCCTGTGTCTTGCGGGCCATATCGCTGCTACTCCTTCAAGAGTTCCACGTCGAGGCAGAGCGACTGCAGCTCGCGAACGAGGACGTTGAACGACTCCGGCAGACCCGGATCATCGGGAACGTCGCCCTTCACGATCGCCTCGTAGACCTTGGAGCGGCCTTCGACGTCGTCCGACTTGACCGTCAGCAGCTCCTGCAGCGTGTACGCGGCGCCGTACGCTTCGAGAGCCCAGACTTCCATCTCTCCGAAACGCTGGCCGCCGAACTGCGCCTTGCCGCCGAGCGGCTGCTGGGTAATGAGTGAGTAAGGTCCGATCGAACGAGCGTGAATCTTGTCGTCGACGAGGTGCGAGAGCTTCAGCATGTAGATGAAGCCGACGGTGACCTGCTGCTCGAATCGTTCGCCGGTCATGCCGTCGTACAGCGCGGTCTTGCCGTCGCCCGGCAGGCCCGCGGCCGCGAGTTGCGCCTTGATCTCCCCTTCCGTCGCGCCGTCGAATACCGGCGTGGAGAAGAAGAGGCCGAGCGAGCGTGCAGCCCACCCGAGGTGCGTCTCGAGGATCTGTCCGACGTTCATACGCGACGGAACGCCGAGGGGGTTGAGGACGATCTCGACCGGGGTGCCGTCGGGCATGTAAGGCATGTCTTCTTCCGGAAGGATCCGCGAGATGACGCCCTTGTTGCCGTGACGTCCGGCCATCTTGTCGCCGACGGAGAGCTTGCGCTTCATGGCGACGTAGACCTTGATCATCTTGATGACGCCTGGCGGGAGCTCGTCACCCTTCTGGAGGTCTTCGCGGCGCTCTTCGGCCTTCTGCTCCAGGACGCGGATGCGGTTCTCGGCGCGCTCGACGAACATACGGATCGTCTCGCGCGTCTCCTCGTCGACCGGCAGCGCGAGGAGCTCGCGGCGCGAGAGGCGGTTGACCGTCTCACGCGAGGCGCTCTCGCCCTTCTTGACGAGGGTGTCGCCGGTCTTGAAGTCGACGACGTCGCGCTGCAGCTTCTTGTCGCTGAGCAGGTCGCTGATGCGCTTGTTGCGGCCGTCGGTGATGATGCGGATCTCGTCCTGGATGTTGCGATTCATCCGGTCGATCTCCGACTCCTCGATCGACTTGGCGCGCATGTCCTTCTCCACGCCCTTGCGCGAGAAGATTTTGACGTCGACGACGGTGCCTTCGATGCCCGGAGGCGTCTTCAGGGAGGCGTCGCGAACGTCGCCCGCCTTCTCACCGAAGATCGCGCGGAGGAGCTTCTCTTCCGGCGTGAGCTGGGTCTCGCCCTTCGGCGTGACCTTGCCCACGAGGATGTCGCCCTGCTTGACCGTGGCGCCGATGCGGATGATGCCGCTCTCGTCGAGGTCGCGCAGTGCGGACTCGGACACGTTCGGGATGTCGCGGGTGATTTCTTCGGGACCAAGCTTGGTGTCGCGCGCTTCGATCTCGAACTCTTCGATGTGGATCGAGGTGTAGTAGTCCTCTTTGACCAGCTTCTCCGAGACCAGGATCGCGTCTTCGAAGTTGTTGCCGCGCCACGGCATGAAGGCCACGAGGATGTTGCGTCCGAGCGCCAGCTCGCCGGCGTCGGTGCAGGGGCCGTCGGCGAGGACCTGGCCCTTGCGGACCCGCTGCCCTTCGCGGACGACCGGCTTCTGCGTGATGCAGGTGTTCTGGTTCGAACGCTTGAACTTGATGAGCTGGTAGATGTCGGCGCCGAACTCCTTCGTCTCGCCCGTCTCCTGATCTTCGGATTCGACGCGGACGATGATGCGGTTGGAGTCGACGAGGTCGACGACGCCGCCACGCTTGCAGCTGACGACGGCGCCGGAGTCCTTCGCCACGACGTTCTCCATGCCGGTGCCGACGAGCGGCGACTCGGTACGGAGCAGGGGGACGGACTGGCGCTGCATGTTCGCGCCCATGAGTGCGCGGTTCGCGTCGTCGTTCTCGAGGAACGGAACGAGCGATGCGGCGACGGAGACGAGCTGCTTCGGGGAGACGTCGATGAAGTCGACCTTCTCCTTCTCGATCGAGACGAAGTCGCCCGACTGGCGCGCGATGACGCGGTCGTGCTGGAGATTGCCTTCGTCGTCCATCAGCACGTTCGCCTGGGCGATCGTGTAGCGCTCTTCATCCCACGCGGAGAGATAGAACGCGTACGGCTCGGCTTCCGCCGTGGCCAGCATTCCCTTCTTCGACTTCGCGCCGGCGTTCTCCTTCGCGATGCGGGTGTTCTCTTTCGCGAGGTCGCGCTTCTCGACGATCTGGCCGAGGCTGAAGCTGGCGTCGCCCGCCTTGACGACGCGGTAGTGATCGAGCACGCGGCCGTTCTCGACCTTCTTGTACGGCGACTCGATGAAGCCGTACTCGTTGATGCGGGCGTAGCACGCCAGCGACGAGATGAGGCCGATGTTCGGACCTTCAGGCGTCTCGATCGGGCAGATACGGCCGTAGTGGGTCGGATGAACGTCGCGGACTTCGAATCCGGCGCGCTCGCGAGAGAGACCGCCCGGCCCGAGGGCCGAAAGGCGCCGCTTGTGCGTGACTTCCGACAGCGGATTCGTCTGGTCCATGAACTGGGAGAGCTGCGACGAACCGAAGAACTCCTTGATGGCCGCGATGACCGGCTTGGAGTTGATCAGGTCGTGCGGCATCGCCGAGTCGATGTCCTGATGGACCGACATCTTCTCTTTGATCGCGCGCTCCATGCGCACGAGGCCGATGCGGAACTGGTTCTCGAGCAGCTCGCCCACCGCGCGGACGCGGCGGTTGCCGAGGTTGTCGATGTCGTCGACACGGCCGACGTCTTTGCGCAGGCGGAGCAGGTAGTTGATGACGACGAAGAAGTCTTCGGCGCTCATCGTCTTCTGCGTCACCGGCGAGTCGAGGTCGAGCTTGATGTTGAACTTGAAGCGGCCGACGCGCGAGAAGTCGTACTTGCGCGCGTCGAAGAACATGCCTTCGAAGAGCGCCTTCGCTGACTCCAGCGTCGGAGGATCGCCCGGGCGCATGCGACGGTAGATCTCGATGATCGACGCCTCGAACGACTTCGAGGTGTCCTTGCGGACGGTGTTGAGCAGGATGTCGGAGACGAGGTCCCACTCGGGGAAGATGACGTCCGTCTCTTCGATGCCGCGCGCGCGAAGCACTTCGGCCCAGTCGGCCGGAAGGTTCTCGCCCGCCTCGAAGAGCACTTCGCCGGTGGCGAAGTCGACGACGTCGCCGAGGAAGACCGCCTTGTCGAGCGCATTCGCCTCGACCTTGACGCTGGCTACGTTGTTCTTGGTCAGCGCATCGGCCATCTTCTGGTCGAGCTTGATGCCGCCGAAGATGGTGCGAACGGCGCGGCGGCCGCGAACAGAGTGGCGATCCTTCGCCTCTTCCTGGTCGAGGACGCGCTTATCGAACGAGAGCTCGATGCTGTCGCCCTTGCCGACCTTCGCCTTGATCGGCGTGTAGAACTGGCGAAGGATCTCTTCGTCAGTGGTGAGGCCGAGAGCCCGCAGGAAGACCGAGCCGAGGAACTTGCGCTTGCGGTCGATGCGGACGTAGAGGATGTTCTTCTGGTCGTACTCGAACTCCACCCAGGAGCCGCGGTACGGGATGATCTTCGCCAGGAACGTGTGCGCCGACTCCTTCGTGAAAAACACGCCGGGCGAACGGTGCAACTGGCTGACGATGACGCGCTCGGTACCGTTGATGATGAAGGTGCCGTTGTCGGTCATCAGCGGGAGGTCGCCGAAGAAGACCTCCTCTTCCTTGGCGTCGCGCATGTGCTTGACGCCGGTGTCAGGGTCTTTGTCGTACACGAAGAGACGGAAGGTGACCTTCAGAGGAACGCTGTAGGTCATGCCGCGTTCCTGGCACTCTTCGACGGAGTACTTCATCTGGAGATCGACGGGGTTGCCGCAGATGTCGCAGACTTCGACGCGATTCTTGTTGATCACGCCACAGCTGGGGCAGTTGACCGTTTCCTCGTGCGGGTGATCGGTGATGATCTTGTTGCCGCAGTTGGCGCAGGTCATTCGCAGGTGCTCGAGGCCCTTGAGCTGGCCGCACTTGCACTCCCAGTTGCCGATCGAGAACTTCACGAAATCGAGCGAGCAGGTTTCACGAAAATCGCTGAAGGGAAAGACGCTCGTGAAGACGCTCTGCAGGCCGGCATCCTCGCGCTCTTCCGGCAGCAGATTCATCTGCAGGAAGCGCTCGTACGATTTCCGCTGGACATCGATCAGATTCGGCAGCGCCATGTAGCTGCGAATCTTCGAGAAGTCGTGGCGGACCGGCTCCTGTTTCGGCATCGAACCGTTCATCAGGTAGCTCCTTTTGGCACGTTATGCGTGCCGCAACCGACTTGTAGGCGAGACCACCACGCAGGCGACGCGAGTGGCTGAACGCGGGGTTTGGAACCATGTGATGGAGGCCGCTCCCCCCTCCATCGGTTCCTGGGCGAAACATCCGTTCCGGGCGAGGCCTTGCGCCCCGCCCGGAACGAAAAACGATTACTTGACGGAAACTTTGGCGCCGGCTTCTTCGAACGCCTTCTTGATCTTCTCGGCCTCGTCCTTGGAAACGCCTTCCTTGATGGTCTGCGGCGCGCCCTCGACGAGGTCCTTCGCTTCCTTCAGGCCGAGCGAGGTGACCTCGCGGACGGCCTTGATGACGTTGATCTTCTTGTCGCCGGCGCTCTCGAGAACAACGGTGAATTCCGTCTTCTCTTCGGCCGGGGCGGCGGCGGCAGCAGCCGGACCGGCAGCAGCGGCGGGCGCGGCAGCGGCGGCGGCGGAGACGCCGAAACGATCTTCGAGCGCCTTGACCAGGTTGGCGAGGTCGAGGACCGACATCGTCTCAATCTGCTTCACAAAATCTTCAGTCGAAACAGCCATTTCATCCTCCAAAAAGTCTTCTTGTCTCGTTCAATCACATGCGAGCCGAAGCCCGCGGTTTCACTTACGCGTTTGCTTCGGCCGGCTCACCTTCTCCGCCACCCTTCTGCTTCGCGATCTGGTCGAGGACCACGGCGAAGTTGCGGATGGTGCCGTTGAGAACGACTGCGAGGCCGCGAATCGGATGCTGCATGAGGTACAGCAGCTTCGCGACGAGCTGCTCGCGCGACGGCAGATTGGCAATGGTCTGGATCTCGCTCGCGGGAACGACCTGCCCGTTGAGCAGGGCGCCCTTGAACTGAACCGTCGGAACGTCTTTGGCGAACTTGGTCAGCGCCTTCGCGAGCGCGACCGCGTCGGTCGTGTTGTACGCGACCGCGGTCATCCCCGAGAACGCACCTTCGAGCCCCTTGAGCGGCGAGTCCTTCACCGCGACGAGCGCCAGCGTGTTCTTGACGACGATGTAGCTCGAGTTAGTCTCGCGGACCTGCTTGCGCAGCTCGGTGACCTGCGGAACCGTGATCCCCTTGAAGTCGATCAGGAACGCGTTGGTCGCCTGCCCCACGCCGCCGGAGAGATCGGAAATCATCGACGCTTTTTCTTCGCGATTCATGTTTCCTCCTACTCCGCCTTCGCCTCGGCGATGGCCGAATCGATCATGATCGAGGGGCTCATCGTCGACGAGATGTAAATGGAACGGACGTACTTGCCCTTCGCAGCGGGCGGCTTCGCCTTGCGCACCGCGTTGATGATCGACGATGCGTTGTCGCGGAGCTGGTCCGCCGAGAATGAGATCTTGCCGACCGGAACGTGGATGATCGACGTCTTGTCGACGCGGAACTCCACCTTACCGGCCTTGATCTCGGAGAGTGCCTTGGCGACGTCGAACGTGACGGTGCCGGTCTTCGGGTTTGGCATCAGTCCGCGGGGACCGAGGACCTTACCGAGCTTACCGACGGAGCGCATCATGTCGGGGGTCGCGATGACGGCATCGAAGTCAGTCCAACCGCCCTGAATCTTCTCCACCAGCTCGTCGCCTCCGACGTAATCGGCGCCCGCTTCCTGCGCCTCACGCTGTTTGTCGCCCTGTGCGATCACGAGCACGCGTTTGGTCTGGCCGGTGCCGTGCGGGAGCACGGTCGTGCCGCGGACCATTTGATCGGCGTGCTTGGGATCGACGCCGAGGAGCATCGAGAGCTCGACCGTCTCGTTGAACTTCGCGAACGCTACCTGCTTGAGGAGCGAGAACGCCTCGTCCAACTGATACGGCCGCTGCTCGACCTTCTCGGCTGCAGCGCGATACTTCTTGCCGTGTTTGGCCATTTGACTCCTTGTAGTGTTAGCGGCCCTTGCGGGCCTCCTACTTCGGGTTGCGACGGCTACGCGCCGCCGCGCCTCTACGCCGCGTGTTAGCCGGCGATCTCAATTCCCATCGACCGTGCAGTTCCCTCCACGGTTTTGATCGCCGCTTCCAACGACGCGGCGTTCAGGTCCGGCATCTTCGTCTTCGCGATGTCCTCGACCTGCTTCTTCGTCACCTTGCCGACCTTCGTCTTGTTCGGAACGCCCGAGCCCTTCGCGAGGCCCGCGGCCTTGAGCAGGAGCACGGCCGCCGGCGGGGTCTTCGTGATGAACGTGAACGTGCGGTCGCTGAAGACGGTGATGACCACCGGAATGATGAGTCCCTGATCCTTCTGCGTACGCGCGTTGAAGGTCTTGCAGAACTCCATGATGTTCACGCCGTGCTGGCCGAGCGCGGGGCCGACCGGCGGAGCAGGCGTCGCCTGTCCGGCAGGAATCTGGAGCTTGATGTATCCGGTGATCTTCTTCGCCATTGCTGAGTCCTATCGATTAACGTTTTGCCGGTTGCGCCGCTTCTTCGGTAGCGTCGTAGCGGGCCACCTGCAGGAATTCGAGCTCGACCGGCGTGGAGCGGCCGAAGATCGTGACCATGACCTTCAGCGTGTTGCGGTCGAGATTGACTTCCTCGACCACGCCCGTGAAGTTGGTGAACGGTCCGTCGGTGATCCGCACGTGCTCGCCGTGCTCGTAGACGTGCTTCGGTTTCGGCTTTTCTTTCGTCGTGACGACCTGCGTCAGGATCTGGTCGACTTCCTCCGGCAGCAGCGGCGTCGGCTTCTTGCCGGTGCCGACGAAGCCGGTGACCTTCGGCGTGTTCTTCACGAGATGCCACGCCTCGTCCGACATCTCCATCTCGACGAGGATGTAGCCCGGGAAGAACTTGCGCTGCACTTCGCGCTTCTTGCCGCCCTTCATCTCGACGAGCGTTTCGGTCGGGATCTTGATCTCGCCGAACTTCTCACGCATGCCGAGGGCGTCGATGCGCTGCTGCAGGTTCTCCTTCACCCGCTCCTCGAATCCGGAGTAGGTGTGGACGATGTACCACTGCCTGGCGCTTGTGGTCGTTTCCGGCATGACTATGCGACCGTCGCTCCGAACTTCGAGAAGAGGAAGTTGATCGCCTGGTAGAAGACGAGATCGCAGCCCCAGAGGTACACCGCGAAGATGATGGTCGCGACCAGGACGACCACGGTCGTGCCGACCACCTCCGGCCGGCTCGGCCAGGTGACCTTCTTCATCTCCGAGTTCGTATCGCGGAAGAAGTCGCGGGTGGTGAGCCACCACTCGCGCGGTCTCGCCACGATCGCGTTGTCTTCTCTCTTCACTACCTCAGTGGCCATTGGATCCTTCCCCGATGCGAGTGCTGGCAGGCCAAGAGGGACTCGAACCCCCAACCTGCGGTTTTGGAGACCGCTGCTCTGCCAATTGAGCTATTGGCCTGTGTCTCGAAAAACCCGCAAAAGACTGAGAAAGCTCAGCCTTGCGGTGATATTCCCCGCCTTACTTCGTCTCGCGATGGACGGTGTGCTTCCGCTCGTGCCGGCAGAACTTCTTCAGCTCGAGCTTCTCCGTCATCGTCTTCTTGTTTTTGTTCGTGGAGTAGTTCTTCCGTTTGCACTCGGTGCACTGAAGGGTGATGATTTCTCTGCCTGCGCGTGCCATCGTTTTGATTTCCTAATTTTTCTGGAGCCCTCGACGAGATTTGAACTCGTGACCCCGTCCTTACCAAGGACGTGCTCTACCCCTGAGCTACGAGGGCAATCTGTTTCCGTTTCTCTGGAGCGGGAGACGGGATTCGAACCCGCGACCAACAGCTTGGAAGGCTGTGACTCTACCCCTGAGTTACTCCCGCCTGTTTCCCTTTCAAGTTTGGTGGAGAGTCGAGGATTCGAACCTCGGTAGGGCGTGGCCCGGCAGATTTACAGTCTGCTGCTTTTGACCGCTCAGCCAACTCTCCTCGCACTCAAACTTCCATGGCGCTGGAGCTGGCGACGGGACTCGAACCCGCGACCTGCTGATTACAAATCAGCTGCTCTACCAACTGAGCTATGCCAGCGCCAAACTACGTTTTCAAAGACACAACAAGCCTCAGATCCAGCAGTGCAGAGGTAGAGCATCGCCGGCGGAGGCCGAAGAGCCGTGGGTTATAGCAAAAAGGCCAAACGGCACGCAAGAGGGAGCTATTCCGAGGACTTACCCGCCTGCCGGGCGACCTCGTAGCAGAGGATGGCGGCCGCGGTCGCCACGTTGAACGACTCGACGTGACCGCGCATCGGAATGGTCACGACGCGGTCGCAGTGCTCCAGAACGTTGCGCCGGATCCCCTTCCCTTCGTTACCGAGCACGAGCGCTACCCGGCCGCTGAAGTCGATCGACGAAGGGTCGTCTCCCTCCGCCGCCGCCGCGTACACCCAGAATCCGCCCTTCTGGAGCGCCTCGATCGCTCGCGCGAGGTTCGTCACCTGCGCGACCGGCACCCACTCGCTCGCTCCCGCCGATGCCTTCACGGCTACCGGCGTCAGGCCGACACTCTCGTGCTCCGGAATCACGACCAGATGGACGCCAAACCCGTCCGCGACGCGCAGGATCGCGCCGAGGTTCTGCGGATCGGTGATGCCGTCGAGGATCAGCACGAACTTCGTCGCCTCGGCAGCGATGACGTCGTCGAAGTCGGCGTACGCCTGCTGGGACGTCTCTGCGATGACACCGTTGTGCACGCCCCGTCCGGCGAGCCGGTCGATCTGCTCGGCCGCGAGATTCCGCACGGACACGCCCTTCGTCTTCGCCTCGGCGATCAGCCGTTGATGCCTTGCGCTCTGCTCTCGCGCCACACCGACGTACCGCACCCGCTCCGGATGAGACCGGATCGCCTCGAGCACCGGGTTGACACCGTAGATGATCATGCGCGTGCGAGCCTCGCGGGGAGGGTTGGTCCTTCGTAGATGAAGCTCGTGTAAAGCTGCACGAGATCTGCCCCCGCGGCCATTTTCGAGCGAACGTCTTCCGGCGTGAAGACGCCGCCGACCCCGATCAGTGGAAACCCGGGGCCGACATGCTCGCGGACTCTGGCAAGCACCTGCGTCGATTTCGCCATGAGCGGTGCCCCAGAGAGCCCTCCATCGGGATGCGCCGCGGTGTTCGTGCAGATCATCCCGTTCGTCCGCTTCACGCAGACGTCAGAGATCTCGCCGAGCAGCACGTCGTCAACGTCCGGCGCAATCTTCACGAGCAGCGGTTTCGTCGTGGAGACCGCGTCAAGGATTCCGAGGAGATGCTCCGGCCGCTGCAGTTCGCGCAGTGACGGCGTGTTCGGCGAAGAGACGTTGATCACCAGCACGTCCGCATATTTCTCGAGCTTCGCGGCACACGCCGCGTAGGCCTCAGGCGCGGCATCGAGCGGCACGTCGCGATTCTTGCCGACGTTGACGAACAGCGGCACCGTCTTCTCCCAACATGCGAGCCGCTCCGCAACCACATCCGCGCCGTCATTGTTGAATCCCATCCGGTTCACGACGGCGTGCGACTCCGGATACCGGAACATCCTCGGCCTCGGGTTTCCCGGCTGCGGACGCAGCGTCACGGTCCCGACCTCGACGAAACCAAACCCGATCGCGGCGAGGAACGGCATCATCGTCGCGTTCTTGTCGAACCCCGCCGCGATGCCGATCGGCGACGGGAACGTGAGTCCGAACAGCTCCCGCCGGGCCGGCGCAGGGGGCGCACACGCGCGCTCGATGGCGCGAAGGACAATCCCAATCTGCTGCAACGCGACCATCTGCCGGGCAACAAAATCGTGTGCATCCTCCGGATCGAGGAGGAAGAGCAGCCGGCGGATCAGCGAATACATCGCTCCACACGCGCAAGCGGCGAGAGCACGCGCGCATCGCTCTCGCTCGCATGCTGCAGCAGCGGGATGGCGCGCACCAGTTCCGGCCCGTGGTCGCTTCCGGTAATCACGAGCCGCAACGGCATGAAGAGGTTCTTCCCCTTCAGCCCCGTCGACGTCTTCAGCCGCTCGACCATCGCTTTGAATGCGGTTTCGTCCGTCGGCGCGCCGTTCGTTCTCAGGTCATTCGCCAGCGTTTCGGCGAACGCGCGATCGACGTTCTCCGGCGCGGCGTAATCCAGCACGAACTTCAGTGCGCCCGCGAACTGCGTCAGGAGGTGGACGCTCGTCTTGACGACTTCGATCCCCTCCTCCAGCCACGGCACGTCAAAAAACTTCGCGACCAGCGGCCGCAGTGCGCTCGCGGTCATCGCGTGGATGTACTGCCCGTTCATCCACTCCAGCTTCGTCCGATCGAACACCGCCGCGGCAGCGTTCACCCGACCGAGCGAGAAGTGTTCGACCGCAAAGTCGCGCGTGAAGATCTCCGCGCCGTCGGGCGATGACCACCCGAGGAGGATGAGGAAGTTCAGCATCGCCTCGGGGAGGAAGCCTTCCTCGGCGTATGCCGATACCGAAGTCGCGCCGTGGCGCTTCGACAGCTTGCTGCGGTCGGCGCCGAGGATCAGCGAGACGTGCGCGAACTGCGGGATCTCCCACTGCAGCGCGCGATAGATCAGCACCTGGCGATGCGTGTTCGTCAGATGCTCCTCGGCGCGGATGACGTGCGTGATCTCCATGTCGTGATCGTCGACCACGACCGAGAAGTTGTATGTCGGCAGACCGTCGCTCCGGACGAGGATGAAGTCGCCGAGCGACTCCCGCTTCCACGTCACTTCGCCTCGAATGAGGTCGTGGATCGTGACGTCCCCGTCATCAGGGACATGAAAACGCAACGCGAACGGCGTCCACATCGCGAGCTTCGCCGAGACCTGTTGCGGAGACAGCCGGTAGCAGGTCAGGTCGTAGTGCGGCGGCCGCCCGTCCTCTTCGGCTTTCTTTCTCTTCGCTTCGAGCTCTTCCTCGGTGCAGAAGCAGCGATAGGCGACGTTCCTCGCGAGGAGCTGCTGCGCCGCCGCGCTGTAGACGTCGATGCGCTCGCTCTGTCGGTACGGCGCGTGCGGGCCGCCCCTATCAGGAGCATCGCTCGGACCCTCGTCCCACGCGAGGTCCAGCCAGCGCAAATCCTCGAGGACCATGTCCTCCGACTCGCGCGTGGAGCGCGCCTGGTCGGTGTCCTCGACGCGGATGATGAACGTGCCGCCGTTATGGCGAGCGAAGAGCCAGTTGAAGATCGCGGTGCGCGCGCCGCCGACGTGCAGGTGCCCTGTCGGAGACGGCGCGAAACGAACGCGAACCGTCAACCCGGCACCTCGATCGCGACGATCGCCATCGCGCAAATCCCTTCACCGCGGCCGATGAAGCCGAGGTGATCGGTCGTCGTCGCTTTGACGTTCACGCGGCCATTCGGGAGATCGAGCAGATGCGCGACCTTTGCCTGGATGGCATCGCGGTGCGGCGCGAGCTTCGGCTTCTGCGCGATGATCGTGATGTCGATATTCGCGATCTCGCCGTCCATCTCCGTCACGATCCTGCGCGCCTCGGCGACGAAGCGCGACGACTCGGCGTTGCGCCAACGCTCATCGGTCGAAGGAAAGTACTGACCGATATCTCCCGCGCCGGCGGCGCCGAGGAGCGCGTCGGTGACCGCGTGCAGAACGGCGTCCGCATCCGAATGACCGGCAAGGCCGCCGCTTTCGCTGATCCGAACGCCGCCGAGGATCAGCGGACGCGACTCGTCGAACGCATGAACGTCGAGTCCCTGTCCGATCCGAATCATGACTCGCCACCCCACTCGGCCAGGACGCGTTCCGCCATCGCGAGATCCTCGAGACGCGTGATCTTGAAGTTCATCGAGTCGCCGGGAACGGTCTTCACGGTGTAACCGTACTTTGCCGCGAGGCCCGCCTCATCGGTCGCGTCGCCTCCCTCGCGTTGCGCGCGCTCGATGACTTCACGCAGCACCGCGGCGCGGAAGCACTGCGGCGTCTGCGCGGCGGCGAGGGTGGAGCGGTCGGGCGTCGAGACGATTCGATCCTCCGCGACGACATGCACCGTGTCGGCGAGCGGAATCACCGGCAGTGCAGCGCCGTGCTCCTGCGCGGCGGCAAGCGCGGCGTGAAAAGTCTCGACCGCGAAGAACGGTCTTACCGCATCGTGCACCGCAATCAGGTCGGCGTCGCCGGCATGCTCGAGCCCGCGCGCCACTGACTGCAGCCGCGTCTCGCCGCCCGCGACGAACTTCACACGATCCTCGTTCGACTGGCTGACCACTGACAGCAGCAACTCCGCGACCGGAACGATCACGCGGGAGACCTGCTCGTCGAAGAGGAACCGCTCGACGACGCGCTGCACGAGCGGCTTGCCGCCGAGCTGGCGAAACTGCTTCGGGATGTCGCCGCCGAAGCGCGTGCCGGCTCCCGCGGCGGGAACGATCACGACAATGCGAGCGTCGCTCACACCGCCATGATGTCCGCTTCTTTGTGTTTGAGGATAGTCCCGACTTCGTCGATGTGCTTGTCGGTCATCTTCTGGATCTCGTCGAGGGCGCGCTTCTCGTCGTCCTCCGAAATCTCGTGGTTCTTCAGCATCCTCTTGAGGTGATCGTTGCCGTCGCGGCGCACGTTCCGAACCGCGGTACGCGCCGTTTCGGCGATGACGTGCGCCTTCTTGACGAGCTCCTTGCGGCGCTCCTCGGTGAGCTGCGGGACAGGGACACGAATCATCTTCCCGTCGCTGGCCGGATTGAGGCCGAGGTCGGCGTTACGGATCGCTTTCTCGATCGGCGCGACCATCGACTTGTCCCACGGTTCCACGACGATGAGCGAAGCCTCGGGCACTTTGACCGAGGCCGCCTGCGCGATCGGTGTCGGCGTGCCGTAGTAGTCGACCACGACCGAATCGAGCATCGCCGCGTTCGCGCGGCCGGTGCGGAGCGTCTTGAAGTCGCGGTGCAGCGCTTCAATCGCGCCGTGCATGTGCTTTTGAGCGTCTTTGATTACGTCATTGATCATGAAACCCTCGTCGTCTCGCGCAGGTCGTCGGAGACCATCGAGCCGATGTCTTCTCCGAGGAGCGCGCGCCGGATGTTCCCCGGCTCCTTGAGCGAAAAAATATAGATCGGAATTGAGCTGCCGCGGGCGAGATCGATGGCCGATGCGTCCATCACCTCGAGGCGATCGCTCAGCACCTGCTGGTACGTCGCGTGGCTGAGGCGCTTCGCGTTCGGGTCTTTGTTGGGATCCGAGGTGTAGATGCCGTCGACCTTCGTCGCCTTGAAGATCACCTCGCACTTCAACTCGTTCGCACGGAGCGCGGCGGCGGAATCTGTGGTGAAGAACGGGTTACCGGTTCCGGCCGCGCAGATCACGATACGTCCCTTTTCGAGGTGCCGGATGACGCGGCGCCGGATGAACGGCTCCGCGACCTCGGCCATCGTGATCGCGGAGGCGACGCGCGCGTTGGCGCCGCGGCGCTCGAGCGCGTCCTGCAGCGCGATGGCGTTGATGATCGTCGCAAGCATCCCCATGTGGTCGCCGGCGACGCGGTCGATGCCTTCGGTTGCGCCGCTTACGCCGCGGAAGATGTTGCCGCCGCCGATGACGATCGCGATCTGAACCCCGTGGCTCTGGACCTCGACGATTTCATCGGCCATCCGGGCGAGCGTATCGGCGTCGATGCCGTACTTGCGGTCGCCCATGAGCGCCTCGCCGGAGAGCTTGAGGAGTACGCGGTGATAGCGCGGCTGCGCGTCAGGCATGCGGGCGGGTTATATCAGATGTAGGGCGGGCTCAAGCCCGCCCCACATCACATCTACGTCACTTCATGTACGACGCAACTTCGGCGGCGAAATCGTCGCTGCGCTTCTCGATGCCTTCGCCCAGCTTATAGCGGGTGAAGCGGGTCACGACGTACTTGCAGCCGTGCTCCTTCGCCTGCTTGCCGACGTACTGCGCAACGGTCGATTTGTCGTCGCGGATGTACGGCTGCTCGAGAAGGCACGCCTCGCCGTAGAACTTCTCCATCTTGCCGGTGACCATCTTGTCGACGATGTTCTCGGGCTTGCCGGACTTGAGCGCCTGCTCGCGAGCGATCTCGCGCTCGGTGTCGAGGTCCTTCTGAGTGACGTCCTCGCGGCGGAGGAAGCGCGGCTCGGCGGCTGCGACGTGCATCGCGATGTCCTTCGCGAGCTCGCGCGACTTGTCGCCGGCGTCCCCCTCCTCGGCCACGACTTCCACCATCACGCCGATCTTGCCTCCGGCGTGGATGTAAGCGTTGATCGCACCGTTCGCCGGCGCGGTATAGCGCGCGAAGCGGCGGACCGTGATGTTCTCCTTGATCGAGGCGATCGCTTCCGCGACCTTCTGCGCGACCGTGAGCCCCTCGGCATCGCCGGGCCACTTCTCGTTCATCAGCTCGTCGACCGACTCGGCCTTGCTCTGCGCGATGACGTTCGCCACGTCGCGCGCGAAGCTCTGGAAGTTCTCGTTGCGGCCGACGAAGTCGGTCTCGCAGTTCACTTCCACGAGCACGCCCGTCTTGTCGTCGACGTGCGCGACGACCGCGCCCTCGGCGGTCACACGACCAGCCTTCTTGCCCGCCGCGGCGAGCCCCTTCTTGCGAAGGATCTTCGTTGCCTCGTCCATGTCGCCGTTCGCCTCGGTCAGGGCGTTCTTCACGTCCATCATCCCGGCGCCCGTGCGCTCGCGGAGGTCTTTCACCATCGCTGCGGTGATCTGCGTCATTTCACTTGCTCCAATGTTGGATTGATACCCCTCTCCCCGCCGAGCGGGGAGAGGGTGGCCGAAGGCCGGGTGAGGGGAAGCCTGGAGTAACTACGCCGTGACGGACGCGGTGTCCAGCTCGGCAGCGGCAGCTTCAGGCGGGATGGCGGCTTCTTCAGCCGGCTCGCCCTTGTCTTCCGTTCCGATGTACCGCTCTTCCGCGACGTTGTAGCCCTCGAGAACCGCATCGGCGATCTTCTGCGTGAACAGTCGGATAGCGCGGATCGCGTCGTCGTTGCCCGGAATGACGTAGTCGATGTCTTCCGGATCACAGTTCGTGTCGACGATCGCCACGACGGGGATGCCCAGCTTCTTCGCTTCCTTGACCGCGATGTACTCCTTCTTCGGGTCGATGACGAAGAGAGCGTCCGGCAGGCCGTCCATCTCGCGAATACCGATCAGATTCTTCTGCAGCTTTTCCCGTTCACGATCGAGCGCGGCGCGCTCCTTCTTCGACATCTCCTTCTCGGAGTCGCCGAGGATCGCTTCGATCTCCTTGAGACGTTCGATCGATTTGCGCACGGTCGTGAAGTTGGTGAGCGTGCCACCGAGCCACCGGTTGTTCACATAGAACATCCCGCAGCGGTTGGCTTCCTCGAGGATCGCGTCCTGCGCCTGCCGTTTGGTGCCGACGAAGAGAACGCGCTTGCCCTGGGAGGCAAGATCCGAAACGAATGCCGAGGCTTCCTTAAAGAGCTTGAGCGTCTTCTGCAGGTCAATGATGTAGATCCCGTTGCGCTTGCCGAAGATGTACTTCTTCATCTTCGGGTTCCAGCGCTTGGTCTGATGACCGAAGTGAACGCCAGCCTCCAAAAGCTCTTTCATTGAAATAGAGACCGCCAAGTGAACCCTCCTCTCGAAATTTGTGTTTTGTCTGGTCGATCAAAAAAAAGAAGGACAGAAGCGTAGGGCCTCTGTCCTTCCGAGTTGCAAGCTTAGAGAAACGAGAACATGCGAACTAGCGCTTCGAGAACTGGAACCGGGCGCGGGCGCCCTTCTGCCCGTACTTCTTGCGCTCCTTCATACGCGGGTCGCGCGTGAGGAGGCCGGCCTTCTTGAGCCGCTTGCGCAGTTCCATGTTGTAGATCTGCAGCGCGCGCGAGATCCCGTGACGGATCGCGCCCGCCTGGCCGCTCGGTCCGCCGCCGTCGACCGTGACGACGATGTCGAACTTGTCGCCCGTCTCCGTCAGCGAGAGCGGCTGCTTGATGATCATCTTGAGCACGTCGTTCGAGAAGTACTCGTCGAGACCGCGGTTGTTCACCTGAATCGAGCCGCTGCCGGGGCGAAGATGGACGCGCGCCGTCGAGGTCTTGCGCCGTCCCGTGCCGTAGTAGTCCACCAGAGCCATCTGTTCTCCTAGTCCTTACTTCGCGGGATCGAGCACTTCAGGCTTCTGCGCCTGATGCGGGTGCGCGGTGCCGCGATATACCTTCAGCTTTTTGAGCATCTTCCGGCCGATCTTGTTCTTCGGCAGCATTCCCCACACTGCCTCTTCGATCATCTGCTCCGGCTTTTCAGCGCGCACGAAACGCGCCTCTTTCTGCTTCAGACCGCCCGGATACAGCGAGTGCGACCGGTAAAACTTGTCGGTCTCCTTCTTTCCGGTGAGGAGCACCTTCTCGGCGTTGATGACGATCACGTGATCGCCCGTGTCGAGGAACGGCGTGTAGGTCGGTTTGTTCTTGCCCGAGATGATTCGCGCGATCTCGGTGGCGATGCGACCAAGCACCTTGCCATCCGCGTCGATCACAAACCAATTCGGCTCGATGTCGCCCTGCTTCGGAAAATACGTACGCATGACTCTTCCTTGAACACTCGTGATTCTTGGGTGGAGGACTTCCGGGCGCAGGTGTGAACAGCCGCGGCGCCGCAAGTCAAACACTCAAAGACAACTACACACCTTCCCTGAGAGAAGGGGCAAAACGGTAACACTGCCCAACACGGGACGTCAAGCGAAGCATTCCCAACCAGTTGTGATAGAAGCCGAGCCCCATGCCGCCACCCGCTTCCGCAGCCCTGATCGACGGGAAATCCATCGCCCGCGAGATCGAAGCCGAAGTCACCGCCGCCATCTCCCGCCTCTCGTTCGCCCCCGGCCTCGTCGCCGTCCGGGTAGGTAACGACCCCGCCTCCGAGATTTATGTCCGCAGCAAGGCGAAAAAGGCACAGGAGCTGGGCCTGCGGGGAAGCGAGCGGGTCTTTCCGGAGACGATGACCGAGGCGGAGCTGCTGGCTGAGATCGACCGGCTCAACCGGGACGAGGCGGTCGACGGCATCCTCGTCCAGCTTCCCCTCCCGAAGCAGATCGATCCGCAGAAGGTCATCGACGCCATCGCCCCCGAAAAGGACGTCGACGGGTTCCATCCCGTCAACGTCGGCAAGCTCCACCTTGGCCGGCAGACACTGGCGCCGTGCACCCCCGCCGGCTGCGTCCGGCTGATCGACTCGACCGGCGTCGCGATCGCCGGCGCCAACGCCCTCGTCATCGGACGGAGCGACATCGTCGGAAAGCCGATGGCGGCGCTCCTCCTGCAGCGCAACGCCACCGTCACGATCTGCCACTCGAAAACGCGCGACCTCGGCGCACGCGTGCGCGAGGCCGACATCGTGGTCGCGGCAATCGGACGGCCGCTGACCGTCACGGCGGACATGGTCAAACCCGGCGCCGTCGTGATCGACGTCGGCACGACTCGCGTCGATGCTTCGTTCGCGGACAGGCTCGCGCACGATCCCGACAAGTCGCGGCTCCTGGCGAAGAACGGTTCGGTGCTGATCGGCGATGTCGACTTCGCGCGCGTCCGCGAGGTCGCCGGTTTCATCACGCCGGTGCCGGGCGGCGTCGGACCGATGACGATCGCCATGCTGATGAAGAACACCGTCACCGCCGCGGAGTGGAGACGAAGTTGATTCTGCGCGTCGGCCTGACCGGCGGGATCGCGAGCGGGAAGTCGACCATCCGCGAGATGTTCGCGAAGTTGGGCGCCACGACGATCGACGCCGACAAACTCGTCGCGGATCTCTACCGCCCGGGCGCGAAGGGACACGACGCGTTGGTACGCACCTACGGCCGCGAGATCCTTCGTCCGGATGGGGAGATCGACCGGGAACGCCTCGCCGCGATCGCCTTCCGCAGCGCCGATGACGCGCAGAAGCTGAATCACCTGATCCATCCGCTCGTGCTCGATGAAGCGGATCGGCGGGTCGCCGCGGTCACCGACGGGATCGTGATCGTGGAGGCGACGCTGCTGATCGAGGCGGGAGCCGTGCCGCGATACGACAAGCTCGTCGTCGTCGACGTCGATCCCGAAACGCAGATCGCGCGCGGAGTCGCACGCGGGATGTCACGGGAAGCGTTGACGCGGCGGATCGCGAATCAGCTTCCGCGGGAAGAGCGCCTGCGTCACGCGGACTACGTCATCGACAACAGCGGCGACCTCGCGGCGGCCGAAAGGCGCACGCACGAGGTCTACCGCCGGTTGATGGAAGACTTGGCTACGTTGTCGTCGTAGAGCTGGTGCCGGTTACCGAGGTCGTCGTCGTGGACGTCGTACCGGTCATCGCCGTGCCGCTCGTATCGACGGTGCTGCTCGTGCCGGTCATACCGGTGCCGGACGTGTCGGTCGACATCGTTCCGGTGGCTGCCGGCGTCGAGCTCGAGCCGGTGGTGGCGGCCGTATCGGTCACCGTCGTACTGGTCGTCTCACTGCTCGTGGTGCTCTCGTTCGTTTCTTTCTTGCAGGCGAAGGCGAAAACGACCAGCGCGAGTACGCAAAGAACTGCCAGAGTTTTTTTCATCTCGTTCCCCTTACGTCATCAAAGGTCGGCACTCCCGGGCGGAGAATGCCTCTGTCTGCTGGGGAGCAACGCAGGTGCCAGTGCAAACAAAAACGCCCTGCGCCGAAGCGCAGGGCGTCTGAAGCTGAACCGAAGGGAAGAGCTTACTTCTTGCTCTTCTTGGTTTCCTTCTTGGTCTCGGTCTTCGTCGTGGTGCCGGTCGTGTCGGTCGACGCTGCCGTGGTCGACATCGCGGTGCCGGTGGTGCCGGTCATCGCCGTGTCGGTCGAGGTCATGCCGGTGCCGGTGGTCGACGTGGTCGACGTCATCGAGGTGTCGGTCGTCGACATCGTGCCGGTGGTTCCGGTGGCCGCCGTGTCAGTGGCCGAGACAGTCGTCGTCGTGGACGACGTATCGGACGTGGCCGTATCGGTGTTGACGTTCTCTTCCTTCTTGCAGCCGACCGCGAAAATCGCGACCGCGAAGAGCGCGATCAGGGTCATCACAAAAGACTTCTTCATCGTTTGAATCTCCTTCAATTTCTTCAGGCCGGTATTGGCCTGAGATTCTGTTTCAGTTTGAACGGTCGTTTTCAGTCCGAATCGTGAGGGTGCCGGAATCACCTCTTTTCGTATCTCGAAGCTTGCAGCGAAATCTCCGCTGTCCGTAATTCGATTCGGTAGTTGGGATCGGGCGTTGCCGGGAAGAGTGAGCCGGGTTTTGCGGCCCACGGAGCGCTAATATTAGAAATGAGTCCGTCGATGTCAAGCAGCGCGCTGCAACTTTTGCAAGAACCGAGCACATTCGCGGTGCGGTCGTTCGACGCCGCGACGATCCGTTACGACTTCTACGACGCCCCGTCGCGCTCGGTTGTCCTCGTCGTTCCGGGCTTCTGGCGCGACCGCCGGTACCCCTCGATGCAGCGGCTCGCGGCGTTCCTCACCGGTCGCGGATTCAAGACCGCGATCTGCGATCTCCGCGGTCACGGCGACAGCGAGGGGATCTTCGGATTCAACCTCAACGAGCACTACGACGTCGCCGCCGTGGCGCGCGATCTCGTCTCCCGCTCCATCGACTCGATCACGCTCCTCGGCTTTTCGTACGGCGGCGCGATCGCGATCTCCGCGGCCGCGCGGCACGACCTGCCGCTCTCGGGCCTGCTCCTCATCTCTCCCGTCGCCGACTTCTCACGCCTCTCGCCGCGCATCAATCCCTTCACGATCCACCGGCACATCGCGTTCGGCCAGGCGCTGCGCCGGCCGAAGTTCGACTGGCGCTTCGCCCGAAGCCCGAAGTTGAACGCCATCGACGACATCGCCGATGTGCACGCGCCGCTCTGCCTCGTTCACGTGAAGAACGACTGGCTCGTCGATCACGGACACTCGGTCGCGCTCTACGAACGCGCCAACGAGCCGAAGGAGCTGCACATCATCGACATCCCCGGCAACTACCACGCCGACCGCATCTTCAACGTCGCGGCGGACGAAGTCGATCCGATCATCGCCGAGTTCCTCGCGAAGACGACTCGCTGAGCAAACAAAAAAGCCGCGCTCATCGCGCGGCTCACGTTGCAGTCGATTGGGCTGATGATTTTACGGAAGCGGCAACGGCACGTATTTGATGCGCGTCGTCGTTGACGGGATGTGCTCGATCTCGATCACCTGAAGCTCCGGCGTCGCCTCGTCCCACTTCGGCGGGAGAGACGTTTCCGGCTTGCGCTCGTTGCTCCGAGCTCCACCCTCATCCGTCCATTCTTCTCCGTCGAACGTCCACATGACTGCTTCCTTCCTTTCCACTGCCACCGCCGTGTAGTTCAAGCGATTTGCCAGGTCCGCCTCACGGATGCGGCAGCTTCTAACTACAGATACGCATGGAGTTAGAGGAAGGTTGTGACGCGCCGGAAAACACCCGCCCGCCAGGCGGTGTCTCAAAATTAAATCAACTTGTCGCAGTTTTGCTTCTCAGGTGCTCGCGCAGCTGAGCGTACGCGTGGCCGCGGTGCGAGATCGCGTCCTTTTCCTCCGGTGGCATCTCCGCGAACGTCTTTGTCGATCCATGCGGCTTGAACCACGGGTCCCACCCGAACTTATGTTCGCCGCGCGGCTCGACGAGCACCTCGCCACTGCATTCGCCGAGGAAGATGCGCGACGCATGTCCGTCCCAGTACGCGAGGCAGCACTGCGCCTTCGCGGAGCGGTTCAGCAGTGCGTATGCGATCGCGCCGAGACCCTTTCCGCCGGCCGCCTCGAGCAGCCACTTGATGTACGGGCCGGGGAAGTTGCCGAGCTCGTCGAAGCCGAGGGAAACGTCTTCGACGATCAGCCGCTCGTAACCCTTGGTGCGCGCCGTCTCGAGCTTGAACCGCGTCACGTCCTCGACCGTCGCCGCCTGGATCTCGGGGAGGGTGATCGAGACGCGGAGCAGCGGCATCCCGAGGATGCGCTCCGCTTCGATCGCCTTATTCGGATTCGACGAGACGAGGATGATCTTGTCGGTCAAAAGTCAACGCGAATGGCGCGAATCGATCGCGTCAGCCGAACCTTGAAGCGTTCCGGCGCGGAGACGGGCTGCATGCGCCGCCGGAAGAAGTCGCGAATCCGCTTCGAGATTCGCGCTCGCTGTCCGCATTCGGGACAGACGTTGAGGTGCTTGCCTATGTCGTGCTTCTTCGTCTCGCCAAGAGAGTCATCCAGGAAAAAGTAGATGACGCGTCTAACGTCGTCGCAGCCCATCGAGGGAGTCCTTCCCGCTACCGAAAGTAACGACCCTACGATGCAAGCAACTGACCTACTTGATGCTGAATTCCTCGCCCGGAAACACGAAAGCCCCGCTCTCGCGGGGCTTTCTCTGCGCACTGCGCTCTCCGCACTGCGCTCTATTCGATGTCGAACTGCTCTTCTTCCTCTTCCTCTTCTTCGACCTCGAAATCTTCGAGGTCTTCGTCCTCTTCCTCGTCGCCGGCGAAGAGGATCTCCTCTTCGTTTTCCTCCGGCTCCTGGACCTCGGACTCCTCGCCGCCCTCATCCTTCTTCTTGCGGGGCTTCGCCTCGTCCTTGCGCGACCGCATCTTCGCCGGCTCGGCGCCGCCGCGGATGTAACCGTACTTGCGGGCGTACTCGAGCAGCGTCCGCTCGAGCATCTTGCGTCCGCGGTAGAGGCGCGACATGACCGTACCCACCGGGCAGTCGAGGATCTCGGCGATCTCCTTGTACGAGAAGCCTTCGATGTCGGCGAGCAGCACGACCATCTTGTAGTCGTGCGGAAGCGAGTCGAGCGCCCGCTTCACGTCGGCGTCCATCATGTCCTGGAAGATGTCGCTCTCCGGGTCCTTGATCAGGTCCGGCGCGTTCTTCTGGATCACCCGCTCGTAGCTCTCTTCGATCTCCGAGAAGTCGATCTTGTGAGGGGTGAGCTTCTTCTTCCGGTAGTTGTTGATGAACGTGTTCTTCATGATCTTGAAGAGCCACGCCTTGAAGTTCGTTCCCTCTTCGAACTTGTCGTAGTACTTGTACGCCTTGAGGTAGGTCTCCTGAACGAGGTCTTCCGCGTCCTCGGAGTTCCGGGTCATGCGGTAAGCAGTGTTGTAGAGGGAGTCGACGTAAGGCATCGCTGCCTTCTCGAAGTCCCAACCCTGCTCATGCTCGTTCGCTACTGCCGTTTTCATGGTGTCTCCCGGTGGTTATTCAAAACTTCAACACCCGTGCCGCATGGTGTTAGATGCATCAGCGGCTACGATAGTTACGTCCCGAGGCGCGGTGTTCCAGTCCGGGTCTAGCTCACCGGACACATCCGTCCTCGGGTGTTATCTTTGAGATATTTGCTACGGTCTGCTGGAGGGAACTGCTGGGAAACGGTTGTGAACAAACCGTGAACAGCACGAATTCCCGAAGCGAATGATAGTCCTACTCTTTGTAGATAGCAAGTAGGGCCTCGTAGGCCCGGGTGATCTCGATGAAACGCATGGCGGCATCGGTTCGGACGCCGTCGGCCGCCTCGTGGAACTTGTCGGGATGGTGCTGCGCCGCGAGCTTCCTGTAGGTCACGATGATCTGCTGGCGCGACGGCGTCCCCTCCATCCCAAGAACACTCAGCCATTCCCGCGGCTCGCGGTCGTCGCGCGCGAAGAAGGTCATCCGGCCGGCGCGGTCGGCCTCCCTCGGGCGTCCCGCCTTCGCGTGATCGATGTAGTCGAAACCATACTGCTCCCGCAGTCTGGCGAGGGCGTCGGTTTGGAAGCCGAGCGCGAAGCTGAGGTCGAGCAGATCGACGTACTGCATCAGCGGGATCGCGCGTCCCGGCTCCGCGACGAGCTGAACGGCGACGTCGAGGAGCTGCGCGCGTTGCTGCGGCGTGGCATGCAGCGCGAAGCGCTCCCCCCAGGTGGTGATATCGATGCCGGTCGTCGCCGGCGCGATGATGCCGGCACGCCGCCGGATCTGGCGTAGCGCCTCATCGGGCGCCGTGCCGCCGGCGACGAGGATCCGAAAGAGGATCGAGGCCGCTACACGATCGCGATCCGGCACCTGCGGCTGCGCGGCCCCTCCGCGCGACTCACCGCGCGCGATCGCCAGCGCGATCATCACGAAGACCGCAATCGCTCCTCCGGCGACGATCATGAAGGTGATGGCGGCAAGTTCCATGTGGGGTACTCACGGCAGCAGCGCCTGAACGCGATTCAGCCGCGCTTCGAGCTCCGTTTCCGTCAGCGCCGGCAGCGAGCCTTCGATGTCGATCTCGTCGTCGACGCTCACCCAGCTCCGGCAGCCGAGGTACTCGGGCTTGACGTGGATCGTCTGCGGATTTCGCAGCGCAAACGTCCGGACGCCGATCACGTGCAGCGCCTGATCGGGACGGAAGCGGTAACGCGTTTCGAGCGCCTCGCGCGACATCACGACGAGTGACTCCAGGTGGTCCAGCGTCTCGAGATCGTTCACGCGCCAGTTGCGGACGACTTCGCACCAGTGCGTGATCGTCACGTCCGCCGGCTCGCTCTGCTGCTGATGAAAGAACGTGGGATAGAGGTAGAAGCGCTCCGCCTCGACGCCGAACTTCGGATCGGCGATGCCGCCTTTGCGGATGAGGATCACCTGCTCGCCGCGGCCGAGGGCGTCGATCACGTTCGCCCACTCCTTGAGCGCGGTGTGATTAGGAAGTTTGTTCATAGCGAACAGAATTCACCGGCCCTTCCCAGATCGTGACCGCGACGACGCGCGCCGCTTCGTCGGCGACCGCCGCGCCGAGCTCCTGCGCGAACCACTTCGCGATGTTCTCGGCCGAGGGGTTGATTTTGTCGAACGGCGGGACGTCGTTGATGCAGCCGTAATCGAGCTTCTTCGCCAGCGTCTCCAGCTTCCGTTTCGCGCTCACGAAATCGACCGCGATGGCATCCTGGTCGACGCCGCCGCCGGCCGCCGCCAGTTCCGCCTCGACCTTGTACGAATGCCCGTGCAGCGGCTCCGAGATGCCACGGTACTCGCGAAGGTAATGCGCCGCCTCGAACCGCGCCTCGACACGCACGACATATCGCTGCTTCTGCGTGGCGCCGGGAACCCTGCCGGCGTCCCCGAAGATCCGCTCGATCATCTGCTCGCTCATGCCGAGCTCGCGCACTTCCGCCGCGCTCGACTGCGACCGCAGCAGATCCTCGGCGCGCGAATCGTCCCAGCAGTCGGCCGGATTGCTCGATTCAGCGAGCTCGATCAGCGTCTGCAGCGTCTTCCGGCGCGCCTCGTCGGCCATGGCTCGAAGTGTACAATGCGCGCCGATTTCGAAATGCCTCTCCCGAAGAGCGTCCTCTGCTCGCAGTGCAAGAAAACTTACCCCGAGGGCTGGAAACGTTGCCCGTACTGCGGATACGACGAGACGCGGGCGCGCGCCGAGTCGCAGCAGCGCCGTTTCATGCAGCAGAAACTGCGTGAGTGGGAGCAGCGTACGGGCGTGTCGAAGCAGCGCCGTGATGAGCGCGGTGCCGAGCGCGAGCGTCCGAGGCCGGGACAGCGGGATCGCAAGCAGGACGAGCGCAAGGGGCAGAGTCCCGAGCGCAGACAGCAGGCCCACGCCGAGCGCGGACAGCAGCGCCAGCAACGCCCGCAACAACAACAGCAGCGTCCCGCCGGTGAGAACCGACAACCGACAACCGACAACCAGCAACGCAGCGGACGTCGCCGCCGCCGTCGCGGTGGCCGCGGCCAGCAGCCTGGCGGCCAGTCGCAAAACCCGCAGCCGCAACAGCAGCAACCGAAAGCCCAGCAACAACAGCCTCGACCACCCCGTCAGCCGCGTCCGCAGCCTGATCCGGCCACCGGCAACCGGCCACCGGCAACTGAAGGCAGCGACGGCGGTTCGCGCAAACGCCGTCGCGTCCGGCGTCGCCGTCGGGGCGGAGGTGGTGGCGGTGGCGGAGAAGGCGGCGGCCCGTCGACACCGCCCCCCGCTACGACGTAGCAGGCGGCCATGAAGCGAAGTCCCGAAGCTCGTCTCCTCCCTCGGCTTCGAGTGATGCGGGGATCGACGATTCTTCTGGGACCGGGCAAAGCGGACCTTCTCGAGGCGATCGAACGCCTCGGCACGATCCGCGACGCCGCGACGGAGCTCGGGCTGTCGTACATGCGCGCCTGGAACCTCGTGCAGACGATGAACGATGGATTCCGCGAGCCGCTCGTTATCGTCCATCGCGGTGGCCCGACGCGCGGCGGCGCCGAACTGACGCCGACCGGACGCGCCGCGCTCACGCTCTACCGCGAATTGGAGTCGGAGGCGCTCGACGCGACGAAGAAGACGTGGGCGAAGCTCCGAAAACTCTTCCGAGATACTTGACCGAATATATCGGCGCGTGTTTCCCTGAGCGCCATGCGGTCTTTTGTCTGTTTCCTTCTCGCCGCCCTTGCGGCCACGCCGATCTGCGCGCAGGACGACGTCGAAGCGCGCCTCCGGAAACTCGAAGCCGAAGTCGAAGCGCTGAAGCAGGAGAACGCGCAGCTTCGCAAGGACCTCGGCGTCGAAGTCGTCGCGCGGCAGGCGGACGTGAAGGAGGCGGGCCACGTGCCTTTGCAGCTCGGCGGCCTCATTCAGGCGCAGAGCGAAGCGGGCGACAAGACCGACAGCCGCTTCGGTGACGCGAACACCCGCGTCTTCCTGCGGCGCGCGCGCGTGAACGTCTCCGGCAAGTTCGTCGAAGACTTCAGCTTCCGGCTCGAGATGGATTTGGCCGGGAGCCTCTCCAACAGCTCCGCCTTCCGCGCGCAGATGACGGACGGCTACATCAACTGGAGCCGCTTCGGAGCTGCGAACATCCGCGTCGGCCAGTTCAAGACACCGTTCGGCTTCGAACAGCTATACGGAGACCCGCGGCTCTACACCGCGGAGCGATCGCTCGTCAGCGACCGATTGACGCTCAGCCGGCAAATCGGCGTGCAGCTCGCGGGCGGCGGTCCGGACGACCGGATCAACTACGCGGCAGGCCTGTTCAACGGCAGCGGCATCAATCAGAACTTCAACGACAACGACAAGCTGACGGCGGTTGCGCGCGTCGGATTCGTTCCGTTCGACGGCCGCATGTTCGGCAAGGCGGCGAAGGTGTCGGTCGCCGCGAACGGCTTCCGGACGACCGATACGAATGTCACGCTCGCATCCGGCGCGTTTACAGGACGCCGTCGCGGAGTCGGCTTCGACGCGCAGGCCGAGGTCGGCCCGGCCGAGGTGTGGGGCGAGTACCTGCGCGACACGTTCGAGCCGTCGAGCCGCGTTCCCGCCGGCAGCTTTTCCTCCGACGGCTGGTACGCGCAGGCGACGTACTACCTGATCGCGAACAAGCTGCAGCTCGCGGAGCGGCTCGAGACGTTCGATCCGAGTGATCTCACGACGCACGACGCGACCCGCTCGCTCGTTTCCGGCGTGAACTGGTACTTCAAAGGACACGACCTGAAGCTGCAGCTCGACTGGATGCGGAGCAACGTGCCGGGCGTCTCCAAGACGCAGCAGAAGGTCATCGCGCGCCTTCAGACGGCGTTCTGATCATGAAACGACTTCTGATCACATTCGCTCTCTTCGTCTCGACCGGCGTCCACGCGGCCACGCTGCACATTTCCGCGGCCGCCAGCCTCACCGACGTGCTCCAGGAGATCGCGCCGATCTACGAAAAGCAGACCGGCGACACGCTGCTCTTCAACCTCGGCGCGTCGAGCATGCTGGCGCGCCAGATCCAGGAAGGCGCGCCGACCGACGTCTTCATCTCCGCCGACGAAGCGAAGATGGACCAACTGCAGCGGCAGCACCTGATCGTCAACGCATCGCGTCGCAGCATCCTCTCGAACACCCTCGTGATCGTCGTCCCGAGCGACAGTCGCCTCAGGATCGCGTCACCCGCCGATCTCGCAGGCCGTTCCGTCAAGAGCATCGCCCTCGCCGAACCATCGTCCGTGCCGGCTGGCATCTACGCGAAGCAGTACCTGCGCAAACTCGGTCTCTGGCCGAAGGTCGTCGGAAGAGTCATCCCGACCGAGAACGTCCGCTCCGCGCTCGCCGCCGTCGAATCGGGCAACGCCGACGCCGGCATCGTCTACAGCACCGACGCCGCGATCTCGAAAGGCGTCCGCATCGCCTACGAAGTTCCAGTCAGCGAAGGCCCCAACATCTCCTACCCCGCCGCCGTGATCGCCGACTCGAAAGAGAAACCCGCCGCGCAGCGCTTCGTCGACTTCCTCCAGTCTCGCGCCGCCGCCGAGCTCTTTCAGAAGTACCGGTTCCTCGTCGTTCCGCCGAAATGAAGGCCGTGCGCACCGAGTCGGCATAGAATTGTTTTCGTGAGTCACGGAGAACGCGTGGTGCATTCAGATCCGGAGATCATGGGCGGGACGCCTGTCTTCGTGGGAACACGCGTGCCGGTGCAGAGCCTCTTCGACTACCTCGAGGCCGGTGACTCGCTCGAAGAATTCCTCCAAGCCTTCCCGACGGTTGAGCGCGAACAGGCCATCGCTGCTCTGGAGATCGCACGCGAGGCGGTGACGGCTGTTGCGGCTGCTCATTGACGAATCGATTCCCGAGCAAATCGAGCCATATCTCAGTGAGTTTGAGATCTCTACCGTAAGAAGAGAGCGCCTCAAGGGACTGCGAAACGGAGTTCTTCTTCGGGCTGCGGTCGACCGGGGCTTCGGAATCATCTTCTCGGCCGATCAGAGTCTTCGGTTTCAGCAGAACCTCGCGAGGATCGGCATCGCTGCCGTCGTGATCGTAAACGTCCGCAACCGCATGAAAGACATCCTCCCACTGCTGCCGAAGATCAAGGCCGCACTCGCAGCCGCGAGAGTGGGTGAGGTGATCGAGATCTCACCTTAGCCGCGTTTCAGTGCACCGTTGCCGGCGTCCGGTCGAGACACTCATTGACGGCGGCGAGGATGTCGTCTTCGTGGACGGGCTTGAGGACGATCTCGCAGATGCCGATGGCGTCGAGCTCGCGCTGGACGTGCTGGGTCGGATCGCCGGAGATCGCGACGATGCGGCCGCCGAGTTGCGGCGCGGCGGCTTTGATGTGGCGAAGGAAGCGAAGGCCTTCGTCATCGGCCGACGCTTTCACCTCGACGACGAGCAGATCGAAATGGCCCGATCCGAGAAGCGCCGCTCCGTGCTGTGACTCGTCGCCGCGCGTGACGTGAAAATCGTTCGACTCGAGCATTGCTGCGATCGCGCGGGAGACGTCCGGCGACGTCGCGAGAAACAGAATTCTTGCTCGCATGAAAAACTCTCCGCGCGTCGGAAGTGCAGGCAGCGTTCCGCTCGGCTCAAACGCAAGAGCCCGTCTCGAGTTCCTGTAGGATCGCGCCGTGCGGCGAATCCTGATCCTCGATCGCAATCATGCACTGCGCGCGCAACTCATCGACTCCCTGCAGCGCGCCAATGTCGAAATCGTCGTCGTCGATACCGATGTCGAACTGATCTCCCGGATCTACTACGGCATCTACGCCGCCGTCTTCATCGATGACGAGTTGCTGAACGAAAGGATCGGCGAAGTCGTCGACGCGGTCCGTTCGGCGATCGCGCGGCCGATGCTGATCGTCGCGTCGAACGAGACGCACCGCGATCTCGATGCCGATCTCGTCACGCTCGTCATCCGAAAACCGTACGACGTCTCGATGGTGACCGGCATCCTCCTCTCCGCGGTCTTCGGCATGCCGGGACCGTCCGGCGCCGCGGAGGGTGATACGACCGTCAGGACGAAGTGACGGGGAGCTCCGGTGCCGCGGGCGCCGCGGCCGATGCCGGCGGGCGGTGGGCCTTGATGTAACGCGCCGAGCACTCGGGGAAGCCTTCGCAGCGAATGCAGTAGCCGTCCGTGTTCTCCGGCTTGAAATCAGCGGGAGGACAGATGTTCACGCCGCGGACGATGTCGCGCTCACTCTGCGCGAGGACGTGGTCGATGTCCTTGTCGTTGCCGGAAGCGAGCGCCTTCTTGATCCCGACGAACCGCGCCGCATTGCGCACCGCCGTGAAGTCGGGCGACTTCTCCTTCGCGTCGGCGGTTGGCGCTGCCTCCGCCTGCTCTTTCGGCGTCACGAACCGCACGACCGGCTTGCGATGCAGGAGGAAGTAGACATAGCCGGCGAGCGCGCCCGCGGCGACGGCGATGTTCGGATTCCCCGAGCCGCTGAACAACGCGCCCCACGCCAGCACGCCGGCGCTGATGTACGCCAGCCAGCGGACGCGGATCGGGATGAACGCGAAGAGATAGAACGTCTGCTCCGGAAAGACGGTCGCGTAGACGAAGAGCAACGTGTACGTGACGAAGAACGAGCCGAGGAGGCCGACGTTCAGCAACGCGGCGACGCCGGCCGTGGCGAGCGTCGAGACGACAAACAGCGTCACGAAGTTCACCGTCCCCCACTCCTCCTCGATCGCCGATCCCATCAGATAAAGGATGAGGAGCGTGAAGAAGAGGACCACCGGCTTCGGGAAGAAAAGCCAGCCGCCTCCGGTCTGGGCGAACTGATACGTGAGGAGGCGCCACCACTGTCCCGCCTGCACCGACGCGCGATCGAACCCGAACAGCATCCCGAAGCGCGGACCATCCTGGTACTCGAGGAAGAAGAACGCGACGTTCAGGAAGAGAAAGATGAAGATGGAATGGAGGTTCTCGCCTCGTCTGCGAAACATGGGACGCTAACCTGAACGGTAGTGCCGCCGGACTTTATTCGCACCGGTCAGCCGGTCAATGAACGATGACATTCTCCAGACCCTCGAAGCGAAGGACGTTGCCGGCGGCGAGGTTGTGCTTCCTGGCGACCCCGGCGGCGGTCTCGAGCACGTACCGCGACGGGAGGGTGTTCGAGCCGTAGTTCGGGCACGGGTCGGCCTTGCACGGCGGGACGTCGCTGGCGACGAAGTTGACGCGGTGCTGGTCGTCGATCCAGATCATGTCGAGCGGGATGATCGTGTTCTTCATCCAGAACGGATAGACGCCGTTCTGCGCGAAGAGAAAGATCATCCCCTGATCGGGCGCCAGGTGGTCCCGGAACATCAGCCCCTGCTCGCGCGTCGGATCGTCCGAAGCGATCTCGACGTGGATCACCGTCCCGTCGGGAAAGACGATACGCGGACCGGCAGGAGCGGCCGGCGCCGCCGAGCCGGTCGTGGTCGTCGGGGCGGGAGCAGTGCGGGAACAGGCGAGCAGCGCGACCGCGGCCACCACAACCAGATTACTTCTCACTTTCCACCTCCACCACGTCCTCCTCCTTGCTGTCGCGCGGGATGAGGTCGAACTTCTTGGCGTAGTAGCGGAACGAGCGGAAGGTCATCTGGAGGAGCTCGGCGGCCTGGGTCTGGACGCCGCCGGCGCGCTCGAGCGCTTTCAGCATGAAGATCTTCTGGATCGACTCGAGGTGATGCTCGAGCGACATCCCTTCCGGCGGGAGATCGAACGTCATGTCGGGAACCGCGCCGCCGAGGAGCACGTGCTCGGGGAGCGACTTCGTGGTGAGGACGTCCGACGCTTCGAGCGCGATCATCCGCTCCACCACGTTCTCCAGCTCGCGGACATTGCCGGGCCACGAATACTTCTCGAGGAGGCGCATGGCGTCGGAGGAGATCCGCTTCTTCGGGACGCCGACCACATTCGAGTACTTGTCGATGAAGTGATCGGCGAGGAGCGGGATGTCCTCGCGGCGGTAGCGGAGCGGCGGGAGGGCGATCGGGATGACGTTGATGCGGTAGAAGAGGTCCTCGCGGAACGTCCCCTTCTGGATCGAGTCGGAGAGGTCGCGGTTCGTGGCGGCGATTACGCGGACGTCGACCAGCGTCTCCGAGTTCGAGCCGACGCGGCGAACGACGCGGTCCTGGAGGACGCGGAGGAGCTTGATCTGCATCGCCGTCGACGTCTCGCCGATCTCGTCGAGGAAGATGGTGCCGCGGTCCGCCTCGTGGAAGAGGCCGCGCTTCTCGCGGATGGCGCCGGTGAACGCGCCGCGCTCGTGACCGAAGAGCTCCGACTCGAGGAGGGTCTCCGGCAGCGCGCCGCAGTTGATCGACACGAACTTCCCTCGGCGGCCGGAGTTGTAATGGATCGCGCGGGCGATCAGCTCCTTGCCGGTGCCCGACTCGCCGGAGATGAGGACCGTGGAGCTGGTCTTCGCGATCCGCTGGACGATCGAGAAGATCTCCTGCATCTTCGGGCTCTTGCCGATGATGTTCGAGAAGGTGAAGCGCTCCTCGAGGGCGGAGCGGAGGTGGAGGTTCTCGTCCTCGAGCTCCTTCCGCTCGATCGCCTTCCGGACGATGATCTTCAGCTCCTCGATGTCGAACGGTTTGGCGATGTAATCGAGGGCGCCGGCCTTGAGCGCGTCGACCGCCGACTTCGGCGAGGTGTGCGCGGTGATCATGATGACGGCGGCCGAGGGGTCGTGCGCCTTCATCTCGCGGAGCAGATCGATCCCCGAGCCGTCGGGGAGCATCAGGTCGCAGAGGACGACGTCGGGCGGGTCCTTCATGAAGACCGCGCGCGCGTCGCCGATCGACGGCGCCGTGTCGACGTGCCATCCGTCTTCCTCGAAGACGATGGTCAGAAAATCGCGCAGCGACGCTTCGTCGTCGACGACGAGGAGATCCACGGCCGGAGATTATCCCCCTTAGCGATGGATTACCGATCCGACGGGCTCGCCCTCCAGAGCGCGGGTGAGGTTGCCGGGGACGAGGCCGTTGACGATGTTGATGCTGTGCGCCAGTTTCGCCCGCATGAGCAGCTCGAGCACGACCGGCTCGATCGGGAGGGTCGGGAGGTGCATGGCGATCAGGTCGGCGGCGCTGATGTCGGGGATGAAGGTCGCGTCGGGATTCGTCTTCGGGTCGGCGGTGTAGAGGCCGTCGACGTCCTTGAGCAGGATGATCTTGCGGGCGCCGAACGCCTCGCCGATCAGGTACGACCCGGCGTCGCTGCCATTCGGCGGGAGCTTGCCGACGGCCGGCGGGTGCTCCCACAACGCATACGGCGGAATCCCGTTGAAGACCGCGCCGCGCGCCGCCGCGAGCATCGCCGGCAGAAGCTGCACGATGAACGGCGCCTCGAGGTAGACGAACCCGTGCTGCGCGAGGAGGCAGGAGACCATGTACGCGTTCTGCGCGGCGTCTTTGGCGGTCAGTGTCGCCAGCGCGCCGGTCGGCAATCCGAGGTCGAGACCGACCGAGAGGATGTGGCGCGAGCGGATGCCGGAGCCGACGCCGATGACCTGCTGATGCTTCGCCTGATTGGCGACGATCTCGTCAAGCAGCGGCAGCAGCGCCGTCTTACCGCGATCCATGATCGACAGCCCGCCGATCTGGATCACGTTCAGGTTGGGCAGAATCGCGCGCACCGGCGACTCCGTGCCGGCGATCAGGTTCTTGTCGACGAGAGACTCGCGCATCAGCGGCGACGGAACGTGATGCGCGCTCATGCCGCGTCGCCCCGATAGATGATCGTGCCGACCGGCTCCCCTTCGAGCGCCGCGGTCAGCTGCCCCGGCTTCAACCCATTCACGAATTGAATCTCCTTGATGTTGCGCGCGCGCTTGAGCAGGCCGAGGACGTCGCGCTCCACGATGAGGTCGTCGAGGTCCTGCTCCAGCAGCTCGTCGACGCTGATCCGCGCGATGTGTTTGGCGGCGGGATCCTTCTTCGGATCGGCGGTGTGCAGCCCATCCTCGTCCTTCACGAAGATCATCTTCCGCGCCCCAAATACTTCGGCGATCAGGAAGCAGCCGGTGTCAGTGCGCTGCGGCGGAATCCTGCCGCTCACCGGATTCGGCTCCCACAACTTGTACGGCGGCATCCCCTGGCAGATCACGCCGCCGCGCTCGATGAGGTAATGCGGGATCGCGTTGAACCCCTCCGGCTCGATGAACGGGATGCCGTACTTCGCGAGGAGGTAGTGGAGCATCTGCGCGTTCTGCCAGGCGACGGCGGTGGCGAGGACCGTCATGGCGCCGGTGGGGAGGCCGAGATCGATCGCGAGGCTGTAGATGTGCCGCGCGCGCGTGCCGGCGCCGGTGCCGAGGATCATTTTGTGGCGCTTCAGATTGGCGGCGATCTCGTCGACGAGCGGCCCGACCGCCGCGCGCCCGCGGTCCATGATGCTCTGCCCGCCGATCTTGATGACGTTGACCCACGGCAGGATCGCGTAGTCGGGAGACGACGCCGACGCGCGCTGCAGCGCTTCATCGCTGAGCGAGCCGTCGAGGAACCGTTGCCCGAGATCCGTCGTCGTCAGGGGGTCTTGTGTTGTCACTCGTGGTCTCCTGAGAATCTGAAAATCGTCAATTCGAAGGTGTAGGGCTCCGAGTGGGGGGCGTCGAGTGAGCCGAAGGTCGATTGGGCCCAGGCGGTGAGACGGCGGAGGGCTTCGTTGCGGACGTCGGCTGGTAGCTCGGAGAATTTCGCGCCGGTCGGCTTGCGATCGAGAAAGGCGCGCGGACTCCGCTCGGCGTTCCATGACGCGGCGACTTCGACGCGCTTCTCCGCGGCGACCGACTCCAGCCACGCGAGCCCTTTGCCGGACTTCTTCTCCTCCGCCGGCACGCCGAGGTCTTCGAGGATCGCCGCGAGGCGTTCCTTCATCCGCGCGTCGACACCATCCGCCGGACCCACCGTCTTCCCAACGACGATTGCGCCGTCTCCGCGCGTGACCCTTCGCCCCTCGGCCAGAAGACGTCGCCAGCCGCGGACCGCTCCGACGACGCTGATCAGCAGCACGACGTCGAACGCGCCGTCGCGGAACGGGAGCGCCTCGCCGTTGCATTGCGCCAGACGGGCGCGGCACTGCGCCAGGCGCGCGCGGCGAGGGAACTCACGCAGCATTCCGAACGAGAGATCGACGCCGGTGTAGTTGTCGCCCGCCGCGACGAACGGCAAGCCGATCCGCCCCGTCCCGGCCCCAAGATCGAGCACCGCCGGCCACCGGCCACCGGCCACCGACAACACCGCCGCGCGGATCCGCTCCGGAACACCTTCCGGCAACGCCCGGTGCCGATCGTAGACAGGCGCCGTGGTGTCGAACGCGCTCAGCGGTACCCCTCCGCCTGCAGCGAAAAGAGCTCCGCGTAGAGACCGTTCTGCGCGAGCAGCGCGTCGTGAGTGCCTTCTTCGACCACCCTTCCCTCTTTCAGCACAATGACACGATCCGCCATGCGGACGGTAGAGAAACGATGCGAGATGAGCAGCGCCGTCTGGCGCGAGACCAGCTCCGCGAAACGGGAGAAGACCTCGTACTCCGCGCGTGCGTCGAGCGCCGCCGTCGGCTCGTCGAGGATGACCACGCTCGCCTTCCGGATATAGGCGCGCGCCAGCGCCACCTTCTGCCACTCCCCGCCCGACAGCTCCACTCCCCCTTCGAAGCGGCGCCCGAGGACCTGCTGATAGCCGTTCGGAAGGTGATCGAGCAGCGAAGACGCCATCGACTTCTCGGCCGCCTCGACGATCGCGGGATGTGCCGCCGTACCGCGGTCGAGCGCGTCGCGCACCAAATCGATCTCTCCCACCCCGATGTTCTCGTCGAGGCGGAGGTCGTAGCGGACGAAGTCCTGGAAGATGACGGCGATCGCGCTGCGGAGCGAGGCGAGGTCGTAGTGGCGGAGGTCGACGCCGTCGAGCAGGATGCGTCCTTCCGTCGGATCGTAGAGGCGGGCGAGGAGCTTGGTGAGCGTCGTCTTTCCGGCGCCGTTCTCCCCCACGAGCGCGATCCGCTCGCCGGGAGCGAGGCGCAGATTGACGTGGCGCACCGCCCACGACTCGCTGCCGCGGTAGCGGAAGCCGACGTCCTCGAAGACGATCCCGCGCTGCAGCGTCGCCGGGACGGGCGGAGCGTCCGGCATCGAAGTGATGGCCGGCTTCATCTCGAAAAAGTCGAAGAGATCCTTGATGTAGAGACTCTGCTCGTAGATGTTGCCGGCGGTCAGCATGAGGCGCTGCGTGACGTCGCGGCTGCGGGCGAAGGCGGCGGCGAGGAACGTCAGCGTACCGACCGTGATGACGCCGGTGAACGCTCGGAGGAGGATGAGGGCGTACGCGCCGTAATAGCCGGCGAGGCCGAGGAGCGAGAGCAGCGTGGCGGCGAAGCCTTTGCGGAACGAGAGGCGGCGGTTCTCCTCGAAGAAGAGGCGGGCGAGCTTGCGGTAGCGGTCGACGAGCCAGCCGGCGAGGCCGAACATCTGGACTTCCTTCGCCGTCTGATCGCTGGCGCCGAGGTAGCGGAGGTAATCGAGGTGGCGGCGCTGCGGCGTCCAGCGGTAGAGGAGCGAGTACTCGAGCGAAGTGAAATACGTCTCGCCGAGGAAACTCGGGACGACGGCGACGACGAGGAGGGCGAGCAACCAGGGGCTATAAAACAGCACGGCGCCGGCGAGGGAGACGAACGTGACGGCGTCCTGGGCGAGGGAGAGGATCTGGCCGAGGAGGCCGATGCGGCCGGTGGTCTGGCGTTGGGCGCGCTCGAGCTGGTCGTAGAAGGCGGAGTCCTCGAAGTGGCTGAGGTCGAGGGTGGCGGCGTGGCGGATGAGGCGTTCGCTCAGCTCGTTGGAGCAGAGGTCGCCGAAGAGCGCCTCGATGACGACGGACGCCTTGCTCATCGCCTCGCCGAGGACGGCGAGGGCGATCTCGATGGCGAGGAGCGTCCAGAGGCGGGAGTAGGTGGCGTGGGTGATGATCGTGTCGATGATCAGCTTCGCGACCCAGAGGGCGGCGACGGGGACGCAGGCGCGGAGGATTCTCAGCACGGCCGTGGCGGTCGCGTAGCCGGGGTGCGTTTGCCAGGCAAGGCGGAGGAACTGGCGGATGGAGCGGAGCGCGGAGGCGGTGGCGACCCAGGAGCGCATGCCTCCTTCACCGACGGAGCGTTGGCGTTTCTGCGCTGTGGGGTTCAAGGCGGTGGTGGGATTTTAGCGTCTGCAGCGTGATTGCGGCCGGGGACGGTGCGCCGCTGGACCGGGATTGCCCACCGACGGACGGGATTTGCGCCCTGACGGACGGAGATTGCGCACCGCCGGACGGAGATTGCGCACCGCCCGACGGAGACAGCGCACTGACGGACGGATTTTGCGCACTGACGACCGGGGATCGCGCGCTGACGGACGGGGTTTGCGCGCCGCCGGACGGGGTTTGCGCGCCGCCGGACGGGGACCGCGCACTGACGGACGGGGACGGCGCGCGGATGAACGGGGACAGTGTGACTTGCGACAATCACGCGGTCCCCGTCGAGCGGGGCGCCGTTCCCGTTCGGCGGTGCGCAATTTCCGGCGAGCGGTGCGCTATCCCCGTCCGTCAGTGCGCTATTTCCGTTCGTCAGTGCGCTGTCCCCGTCGGGCGGTGCGCTATCCCCGTCCGCCGGTGCGCTATCCCCGTCCGCCGGTGCGCTGTCCCCGTCCGCCGGTGCGCTGTCCCCGTCCGCCGGTGCGCTGTCCCCGTCCGGCGGTGCGCGGTCACCGGCGGAAATCACCGCTCGACGGCGACGATCGCGAGGAGATCGGCGAGGCGACGGCGGTCGATGACGTCGCGCGCGAGGGCGGCGACCAGTCGCTCCAGGCCGGCTTTGTGGCGGCGATCGAGCACTTCCGGAATCTCGACCGGAAACTTCACGACCGCCGCGCTGGCGGTCACCCGCGGACGCAGCGTCGACGGAGAAAGCGTTGCGGATTCCGAGGATCGCTTCAGAACCGAGCGCCGAACGCGAATCTTGCTCGCGATCGTCGCCACGATCTTCGTCGGATCTCCCACGGGGAGAAAGTAGATCGCGCGCACGCTCTCCCGCGTCTGCCCGATGCGGTGCGCCCGGCCGTTGCGCTGATCGAGCTTCGCGGGATTCCACGGGATGTCGTAATGGATGACGGCCGCGGCACGCTGAAGGTTGAGCCCTTCGCTGGCAAAGTCGGTCGTGACGAGGAGATCGATCGCACCGCGCTGAAAGGCATCGATGGCGCCGCGCCCGTCGCGCGCCGTCGCGAGACCGCAGTGGAGCGCCGCGGAGAGGAAACGCGCCGTCGCCGCGGAGCCGGTGAAGATGAGCGCCGGCTCCCCGCTCAGCGCCCCTCGCAACAGGTCGACCTTATCCGACGCGTTCCCCTCGGCGAACGCGCGCAAGGCATCGAGCTTCCGCATCTCCTCTCGGATCGCCTCGACGTCCAGTTCCGCCGAGGGCGCCCAGAGGTCCCAGAAAAGGACCTGCTGAAAGGTGCCGCTGTCCTCTTCCTGCGCAAAGGCGCGCCGGTAATCGCGCTTCGTCAGCGGCCGGCCGCTCTCGACGACGCGCTCGTAGAAGCGGCGCTGACGGCTGACCGACTCGAGCAACGCAGCCTCGCTCGACTCCAGCCGCCGCCAGAGAAAGCGGCGAAGGAGCGGCGCGCTGCCGGTGAGCGGAAACTGCAACGCGTCGATCGGCGCCGGCGGAACGGCGTGACGGATCACGCGCCGGTCGAGCGATCCGAACTGCAGCCGCTCGGGAAGGACGCTGCGATCGCGGCGGATGAGCAGCTCTCCGACGATTCGTTCGACCGATTCCCGATCGTGCGTTTCGAACGCGAGGTCGATCGACGGCACGCCGCGGTCGAGCAGAACGTCGTCGCGGACGATCAACGCCAGGAGCGCGTGCAGGTCGTCGGGCGAGTTGCAGAGCGGCATCGCGGTCACCAGGAGGACGCGCGCGGCGAGCGAACGCCGGGCCAGCGCGTCGTAGCGCCGCGTCGCGGGATTCCGGAACGCGTGCGCCTCGTCGACGATCACCAGGCGCGGAACCGCCGGATCGGCGATCCGGAACGAACGCGCCAGCGCGTCGTGCGTCTCGATGCGTGCCTCGACCTGAAACTGACGGAGCGTCCGTTGCCACTGCGGAACCAGCGACGCAGGAACGATCAGGTCGATCTCTCCGGCGAACCGCTTCGCGACGGCCGCGGCGACGAACGACTTGCCAAGGCCGGCTTCGTCGGCGAGGACGACGCCGCCGAACGCATCGATCGCCGCGACCGCCCGCCGCACCGCCTCGACCTGGTGATCAGCGAGCAAGGCGGTGATCGACGAAGCGGCGCAGCTTCGCTAGCTCTCTTTCGCTGACGCCGTAAAGCTTCGCCACCGCGCAATCGATCTCCGCATCCATGTCGCGGCCCGCGTGCGCGCGCCGCGCAAGACGCGTCAGTGCCGGTGCGTCTCCGAGCGGCGGGAGCGGCAGTTGCGCCACCGTGCGGCCGAACATCCGGAAGTGCGCGTCCTTCGCCCGCTCCGCGACCGCGAGCAGCAGCGCATTCGCGACCGTCGAGTTCAGCACCGCGCTCAATGCGTACGCCTCATCGAGCGAGACGGCATCGACCGAGTAGAGCGTCTGATTCGGTACGAGCGGAACGACGCGGCCGTTCACGTCGACTGAATCCGGCAGCACCGCCGCGGTCATTCCGCGCGAGACGTCCTTCCACGCAACCTTGATCCCGACGTGCTCCGGCTTCACGTATGCAAGCTGAAAGACGGAGACGTCGACGCCCTGCGCCTCCGCGAGCTCCCGCAGCCAGCGCGGCGGTGTCTTCCACCCGTTCCGCGGAGGCCAGACCATCCATTCGGATGCGCCCGCCGTCCACCGTTTCAGGTCGCGCCCGCGAACGCAGCGGGCGACGTAAGCCAGCGGGACGCAAACGCGATCCGCGGTGACGAGCGCCGCTCCTCGTATCGTGCACTCGCCGAGGAAGAACGCGTGGTTGTCGCCGGTCTTCACGCCCATCAATGGGCGGCGCCCCAATGTGATCGACAGCGGCCGATGAGCCCTGCGCAGACGGCGGAGGATGGTGGCAGCGTCAGGGGGGACGAGCGACCACTCGCACGTCGCCGCGAAATCGTCCCGTGCCGCTTGAAACGAGCGACCGCCGTCGACGACGAGAACGGACCGGGAGCGCGGGCCGGAAGCCTGCGCCACACGACGAAGCGTGAGGCCGAGCGGAAAGGTGTCGGCGTCGAAGTAGCGTTTTGCGTTCGCGCTCCAGTCTTCGATCGCCACGATGTCGTGCTGCATGGCCGCGCGGCGCAGCGGCGCGGCGTAAGCGGCGTTGAGGATCTTCGCCGGCATCAGCATCGAGACGACGCCTCCGTCGCCCGCGAGCGACAGCGCACGCTCGAAGAACGCGACGGAGAGGTCGGGCTGGTGAAACGCGGCCCCTCCGCTCGCCGGCCGGAAAAACGCGTACCGGTCCGCGACCATCCGCTTCGCACGCGCATCGATGCGCGCGTTGCGCACCCACGGCGGATTGCCGGCGACGACGTCGAATCCGCCGCGCGCCATCACCGGCGCGAAATGCACGTCGAACGAAAAGAAGTCGAGCGCGCCGTCTTCGATCCGATCGAGCGTGCGCCGGTGGGCCGCGATGCGCGCCTGCAGTTCGCGGCACCGTTCGAGATCGGCGGCGAGCGCGCGGCCGAAGAGGTCCTGCTGTGGCGTCGTGAGCTGCTGCAGCTCCGCCTCGTCCGTGTCGATGGCACGCGCCACGAGATCGGACGCGAGACGGCGATCGTTCTCGCGGATGAGCCGCGCGAGCGCCGGACGTTCGTCGCGCGGGGAGTGGCGATAGCGGTCGAGCAGGTCGTTCTGCGCGCGGAGCGCGTAGACCCACTCGCGATAGATCTCGCCACGGGTATCGCCGAGGAAGTCGGCGGGACCGAAAAGCGAATTGCCCTGGAGGATGTTGCGGTCGAGATTCGGCAGCGGCGGAATCTGTTCGATCTCCGCGTCGGTCGTCGAGACGATCGCGAGCCAGAGCCGCAGCTCGCAGAGGCGGACCGCTTCCGGCTTCAGGTCGACGCCGAAGAGCGAGCGCTCCACGATCTGCTGGCGGAGATTCGGCGCGACCGGCACTTGCGCTTCGTCTGACAGCTTTCGAATCAGTCGCTCGATGACGCCGAGCGCGGAGAGGAGGAACGCGCCCGATCCGCACGCCGGATCGAGAACGGCGATCGTCTCGAGCCGGCCCAGCTTCTCGAGCGCGTCGCCATCGCCGAGCCACTCGACCACCGCACGTTCGGTGAGGACGTCGACGATCTCGCGCGGCGTGTAGAAGCTGCCGCTCGCCGCGCGTTCATCGGCCGCCATCAGCGACTCGAAGACTTTTCCGAGCATCTCGGGATCGACGTGCGTTCCGGCGGAGTCGCGTTCATCGCTCGAGAAATCGAAGCGCTCAAATACATCCACGACGACGTGCCGCATCAGCTCGTCCGAGATCTGCAGCGACGGATGGCGCCACTCGAACGGCGAAGGCTCGAACAGCCCGCCGTTGAGGTACGGGATGCGCCCGAGCCGCCGCGCGCCGGCGTCGCGATCGCGAACCGGCGTGTTCAGGCAGCCGAAAAAGAGCGGCGTGAGGACGTTCGCGAAGAAGTCGCGCTTCCGGAGGCGATCGAGGAGGAACCGCCGCTCGCCGTTCAACCACCCTTTCTCCTGCACGAACGAAAGAAACAGCAGCCGCGACAGGATCAGGAGTCCCTCGGCATCACACGCGTCGCGCGCTTCGTCGGGGAAGCTCGACGACAACGCCTCCGCGACGGAACGCACGGCATCGCGAAAGCGCTCGAAGAAGCGGCGCGTGACCGACTCGCGATCGAGCGCGACGTCGAAAATCTTCGGCAGCGCCGCGTTCTCGGTCGCCACCAATAGATTGAGGCGGTCGAGTGCGTGCGCCGACGGCTCCCGCAAATCGACATCGAGCCGGCGAAGCTTGCGATGCGACGAGAGGTCGTAGACCGACAACGTGTGGTCGCGCTCCTGGAGCACGACCGATTTCGTCAGAACGTTGTATTCGCGATAGCTCTTCAGGAATTCGAGCAGCGCCTGCTCGCCCGCCTCGCCGCGAAGATGGAACAGGTCGAAACGGCGCATGCGCGCCGCGAGCGAAAACGACGACGCGCCATTCCATCCGATCGCGATGCCGGCGCGGCGCCACTCCGCCGGCTCGATCGCCACCGGCGCGATCTCGTAGCCGAGCTCGCGGAAGATCGCGAGCCCATCACCGTGCAACTCGCGAATCCGCGCGGCGGTCAGCACCGCTGCTCCCCCATCGCGAAGCTCCGCCAGATCGCAGCGCCGTCGAGACGACAATCCTTCGCTCCGCGGAAGAGGACGAATAGACTTCGCCCCCGATGGTCCGATGGGCGTACATGAAGCGGTTCCTCGCCGGCGCGCTCTTCGGCCTCTACGCCGCGCACCTCCTCTACCTGCTCAACCCGCAGGTCGACGTCACGCCCGCCACGCTGATCGGCGTCACGCTGCTCTACGCGGCCATCGCCGGCCTGCTCTTCGGGACGGCGTTGTGGGGTCTCCGCATCGCGCGGGTGAAACTGTTCGGAAAGCCGGCCGCGAACGGCTACCGCGCCCACGGCTTCGGGTTCATCGTCTTCGCCGCGTTCATCGCCGCGATGACGTACTGGATCCATCTCGACGCCGTGCGCGCCTACTTGCCGATCGCCGCTGTGCACCTGTTGATCAAGGCGACGAACCTCGTCACGCTGGTGGCGTTCATCCTTCTGGTGCTGTGGTTCTTCGAGCGCAACGCGGACCGCCGCGTTTCCCGCGGAATCTTCGTGACGGCGCTGCTCACCGTCATCGTCTCGTCGGTCTTCCTCTATGAGCGCCGCGATACGTACCGGACGGAGAAGAAGAGCGTCGTCGTGGCGAACATCGGAACGATTGCCGGCGAACGGCCCGTGATCGTCGTGGCCATCCGCAATCTTCCCTACGACTGGATCGTGCAGATCGCGGGCGAAGGACGTCTGCCATTCTTCGACGCGGCACGCCAGCGCGCTTACTTCGCGCGCCTCGAGCCGTTCGCGACCTCGAGCGACAAGGCGCTCTGGGCCTCGCTCGCGACCGGGAAGCTGCCATACCGGCACGGCGTGACCGGCAGCTACTCCTACGAGACGCCGCTCAACCGCGACGAACCGTTTCTGCTCCTGCCCAGCGGGATTGGCTTCAACGTCTGGGGTCTCCTGCCGCCGGTCGAGCGGATCTCCGCGCCGCTCCCCTCCGGCAACGCGCTCCCGCTCTGGACGATGTTCGAGCGCCTTTCGTTCCGCGCCGCCGTCGTGAATTGGCCGAAGGCACAGAGCGGCAGCGCCAGCACGGTCGTGACCGACGCTTCGATCCGCACCGCGCCGCGCGCGAACGTCGCTCCCTTCGCGCAGAAGTTCAACGGGGCCGGGAACGCCAGGACGCGAATCCTCCATGGCCTCGCCGCAGATACAGACGCCATCAATGCGTTCCGCCGCATCGCCGCCGACCGGACGATCGGCCTCGACGTGGTTGCGCTCGACGGCTTCTCGGAGGCGCAGCGAGCCCTCCACATCTACGCGAACGACCTCCCGCCCCGCACGTCGATGAAGGGGGAGGCGCTCCGTGCATATGTCGTCCAGCTCGATGCGCTGCTCACCGCGATCGCTCGCGACTACCCCGATCATCTGCTGGTGGTGACGTCGCCCAGCGGCCCCGCCCCGCCGCCCCTCCCCGTGACGCCCTACGCGTTCGCCCGCGAGGAGTTCGGCGTCGGCGATCCCGGCGCCGACGACGGTTTCGTCGTGATCACCGGCCTCGGCACGACGCATCGCGACAACCCCGCTGGCGCGAAGGTCGAAGACATCGTGCCGACAACGCTGTTCGCCGCCGGCCTTCCCACCGGCCGTGACATGGACGGATCGGTACTGACCGCCGCGTTCGACGATGCATTCCTGCGTCGCAATTCGCTCTCGCTCATCGCGACCTACGAGGCGAAGCAGATCGTGGTGCGGCGCGGGGGCAATACGTAGCGCGTTCATCGTTCCACCCACGCCTTCGCGGCCTTCGCGCCGCCGACGTAGCGAAGCACACGAACCTTCGCGCTGGTGCCGTAGACGCGCGCGCACCAGATCTCGCCATTGCTGTCGGTGAGGTAGATGCTCCCCGGCGTCGCGGCGCCGAGGGGCGAGAAGGAACAGATCGCGGACGTGCCGAACTGCACCGGCGAGTCGGTGGGGTTCAGTTTGTCGCCGTCGGGATCGATGATCGTCTTCGTCGGAGTGGCGATGGAGGCGTAGCGGACCGTGTCGAGGACCCGCTTCGGCCGCGCGATCATCTTGTCGACGCCGCTGGTGATCTCCGCGGTCTTGATGCCGTTGCCGTTGCGATCGTCGTAGAGGGCATACATCCAATTCGTGCCGCTCTTGGTGAAGCGGACGCCGACGTTGCGTCCGGAGGCGATGGCGCGCATCCGCGCGCCGCGAAAGACAGACTGCAGCTCCTCGGCGGCCGCGCGGACCGCGGCATGCCGCTGCAGGTTGATCCAGCTCGGCAGCGCGATCGCGCTGAACATGCCGATGATGGCGATGACGGTGAGGAGCTCGGTGATGGTGTAGCCGGAGTGGTTGCTTCGGGTGCGAGTAGGCACACGTTCTCCTTTCTGGGTTGCGGGGTTTCGGAGTGGCGAGGGGATGCGCGCCGCGGTCATGCGGCGCGCATCCGGGGGGTGGGACGGCCTACTTCGCGGCCGTGGTGGTGGGCTTGCGCGGCTTGCGCGGGGAGGACACTTTCGCGTTGAGCGTCGTCTTGCCTTCGACGACGAGGTAGGCGCTCAGCTTCTCGTACCGTTTCTGGCCGAAGCCTTTCACCTGCATCAGGTCCGTCGCCTTGTGGAACGGCCCGTGCGCGGTGCGATAGTCGATGATCTGCTGCGCCGCCTTGGCGCCGACGCGCGGCAGATACGAGAGCTGCGTCGAGTCGGCGGTGTTGATGTTGACCACACCCGGCACGTCGGCGAGAGCCGCCGTGGCGAGCGAGAGGATGAAGATTCCGAGAAGCACGATTGCGGGGGACTTCCGCATGGGTCTTGTTCTCCTTTCAGTTGTTTGTGGTTGTGTTGTTGGTTGACTGGTGATGCGTTGTTTGGCTGATTACCCACACTTGAACTTCCATCTGTCTCTTGTTCACGCCTTGTCTCTCTTCGGCACCACCTCCTTTCGCCGGGACATAGTTCAAGCGGTCCGCCGAGGTGGCAGAAGCGGGCAAGTGGTTGCAGGGTTAGGGAGTTAGGCGGTTTGGAGGAGTTGGCAGGGCGTCAAGAGTTTTTGACAAACGCGCGCTATACTCATTCGCACGACATGAAAGAGAAGCGTGAGATCTATCGCTTTCTTCACGTCACCCCCCGCCGCATCTTCGAACAGCTCGATCAGTACGTGGTCGGGCAGCGCCACGCGAAGGAGGCGCTCGCGGTCGCGGCGTACAACCACCTCAAACGCATCGAGTACCTCAAGTTCGGCGGCGAGACGACCATCCGCAAGTCGAACATCCTGATGATCGGCCCCTCCGGCTCGGGCAAGACCTACCTCGCCCGCACCCTCGCCAAAATCCTCGACGTCCCCTTCGCCTACAACGACGCCACCGCCTTCACCGAGGCCGGCTACTACGGCGAGGACGTGGAAGTCGCCATCGGCCGCCTCCTCTTCGCCACGAACCAGAACGTCGACGCGGCGGAGAACGGGATCGTCTTCATCGACGAGATCGACAAGATCGCACGCCGCGGCGGCGGCCAGCGCACCGGCGCCGGCTCCCGCGACATCGGCGGCGAAGGCGTCCAGCAGGCGCTCCTCAAGCTCCTCGAAGGGGAGAAGCTCTTCGTCCCGATGAACGTCACCGCTCACTGGAACAAGTACGACTACGTGGAGGTCGACATCTCGAACGTGCTGTTCATCTGCGCCGGAGCGTTCTCGGACCTCGACGACTCCTCGGACTCGAAGCCGATCGGCTTCTTCGGCGAGGAGAACGGCCGCGACCGCGAGACGACCAACGACGATCTCGTCAAGTACGGCTTCCTCCCCGAAATCCTCGGCCGTCTCCCGGTCCGCGTCCGCCTCGACCCGCTCGGCGCCAACGAGCTGGTGTCGATCCTCACGGAGCCGCGCGAGGCGATGATCCCGGAGTACCAGCGCCTCTGCGCCCTCGACCAGATCCAGCTCGACTTCACCCGCGAAGCGCTCCTCGAGATCGCCGGCGCCGCCATGCGCCAGCGCCTCGGCGCCCGCGCCCTCCGCGCCATCCTCGAGAAGGTGATGCACCCGATCCTCTTCTCCGGCCCGGAACGCGCCGGCGAGCGCGTCACCGTCGAAGCAGAGCACGTACAGCGCGCGCTCGCATAAACTCTCGCTCCATGCAGATGATCGCCATCACCGCGAAGGCGACGTCACCGGCGGCGCTCGATTACGCGCGGCGGGTGGGCGAGGATCTCGCCGCGCGCGGGTTCAGCGTGATCTGGGACGACGTCACGGCTCACGCTCTCGGCGACAACCTTCGCTGCTGCCCGAAGGCGGAGCTCGCAGCCGCGGCGGAGCTCCTCATCACGTTCGGCGGCGACGGGACGCTCCTCTCCGTCGCGAGGCACGCGCCGGAACACGTCCCGATCCTCGGCGTGAACATGGGGACGCTCGGCTTCCTCACGGAGGTGCGCGTCGAGGAGTTCCCCGAGATGCTGGAGCGGGTGCTCGCGGGCGATCATTTCGTGGAGCCGCGCGTGACGTTCGACGTCTCGATCCACGGCCCGCAACGCGACGACGCGGCGCGTTACCGCGTGCTCAACGACGTGGTGATCAACAAGGGCGCCGTGGCGCGCATCATCGAGATGAAGGTGACGGTGGCCGGGAACTTCGTCTCGACGTTCCGCGGCGACGGGCTGATCGTCTCGACGCCGACCGGCTCGACCGCCTACAACCTCTCCGCCGGCGGGCCGATCATCTATCCGACGATGGGCGCGGTGGTGCTGACGCCGATCTGCCCGCACATGCTGACGAACCGCCCGATCGTGCTGCCGGACGAGCTGGACGTCGAGATCGCGATCACGCGGGACGTCGAAGGCCACGACATCTATCTCACGCTCGACGGCCAGGAAGGGATTCCGGTCACGCCGGACGACCGCATCTGCGTCCGCAAGTCGCCCCACCCGATCCTGCTGGTGCAGTCGCCGGACAAGAATTACTTCGACGTGCTTCGCAACAAGCTGAAATGGGGGGAGGCGTGATGAGTTGCCGGTGGCCGGTGGCTGGTGGCCGGATGTTGGCGATTGCTCTGCTCGCCGCCTGCACGAACGCGCCAGCACCACAAAAGATGACGAAGAACAACGATCTGATCCTCATCGGCGGCACGGTCGCCGTCGGGCCGCAGCAGACGCCGGAGAAGAACCTCGCGATTTACGTGAGCGACGGGGTGATCCGCGAGATCGGCTCGCCTGACGCGATCCGGAAGGCGCACCCGAACACGAACGAGATCGGCGCGATCAACGCGACGGTCCTCCCCGGCCTCACGGACGCGCACGGGCACCTCTACGGGCTCGGGATGTCGCTCGACATCGTGCACCTGCAGGGGGCGGCGACGTACGAGGAGGCGATCGCGCGCGTGAAGGAGCGGGCGGCGGGCATCCCGAAGGGCGAGTGGGTCCGCGGGCGCGGCTGGGACCAGAACCGGTGGACGGTGAAGGAGTTCCCCACCGCAGCGCCGCTCGACGCCGCGATCCCCGATCACCCGGTGTGGCTGAAGCGCGTCGACGGACACGCGGGCGTCGCGAATTCGGCGGCGATGCGGGCGGCCGGAGTGACGCGCGAGACGAAGGACCCCGAGGGGGGACGGATCATCCGCGACGCGGAGGGGAACCCGACGGGGACGTTCATCGACGACGCGCAGAGCCTCATCGAGAGCAGGATCCCGGCGCCGACGTTCGCGCAACGGAAGCAGCAGGTGTTCAACGCGGCGGTCGAGATCGCGCGCAACGGCCTCACGGAGATGCACGACGCGGGAGCGGACGGCGAGACGATCCGCGCGGTCCGCGAGCTGGTCGACGAGCACCGCTTCCCGATCCGCATCTACACCATGATCTCGGGCGACGACCGGAAGCTGCTCGACGAGTGGTTCGCGAAGGGAAAGCTGATCGACTACGGCGGGCGGCTGACGATCCGAGCCATCAAGCTGTATGCGGACGGCGCGCTCGGCTCGCGCGGCGCGCTGCTGCTGGCGCCGTACAGCGACGATCCGTCGAACACAGGACTCGCGGTCACGAAGCCGGAGGTCATCGGCGCGATCGCGAAGGAAGCGCGGGCGCACGGGTTCCAGGTGAACACGCACGTGATCGGCGACCGCGGCGTGCACCAGACGATCGACGAGTACGAGGCGGCAGGCGTGACGCCGCAGGACCGCTTCCGGCTCGAGCACTTCCAGGTCGTGCCGCCCGAGGACTTCGCGCGGATCGCGCACGACGGGATCATCGCGTCGATGCAGCCAACGCACGCCACGAGCGACATGCCGTGGGCGGAGCGGCGCGTCGGGCCGGAACGGATCAAGGGGGCGTACGCGTGGCGCACGGTGCTGAACAGCGGCGCACGTCTGGCGCTCGGCTCCGACTTCCCGGTCGAAGACGTGAATCCGTTCTTCGGCATCTACTCGGCGGTGACGCGGCAGGACCAGGAGGGGAATCCCCCCGGCGGCTGGATGCCGGAGCAGAAGCTGACGCTCGCCGAGGCCGTGCGCGGGTTCACGAGCGACGCGGCGTACGCCGCGTTCCAGGAAGGCTCACGCGGCACAATCGAGGTCGGGAAGCTGGCCGACTTCACGGTGGTCGATGGCGATCTGTACGCGGCTCCGGCGAGCACGCTGTTCAAGACGAAGGTGAAGTACACGATCGTGAACGGCGAGGTTGTTTACCAGTCGCCCTGACGGGTTCAACGACCGCGTTTTTCGAACCAGCGCTTGAGGGGGAGGGTCCGCGCGCGGGCGGCGCCTTCGAGGAAGTATTCGCGGGCGAGCGCCGCATTGCCGGCCCGCCTCGCGAGCTCGCCGATGGTGGAGTAGAGCGGGATGTAGTCGTGTAGCTCGGGGGCGAGGGTCATGGCGACGGCGAGGCCGCATTCGGGGCCGTCGACCATCGCCACTGCCACGGCCCGATTCAGCGCGACGACGGGCGACGGGGCGATCTCGATCAGGTCGTCGTAGAGGCCGAGGATGCGCGGCCAGTTCGCCGGCTGGGTGAGGTGCTCGACGGCGATCGCCGCCTCGACATGGAACCGCGTCAGCTCGTCGCCGGCCGCTGCGAGGCCGAAGTGCCGCAGGCCGTGCGCGATCGCATCCTCGTCCCAGCGCGAGCGGTCCTGCTCTTCGAGCAGCAGCAGGTCGCCCGCCGCGTCGACGCGCGTGGCGAGGCGTGCGCGCTGCAGGTGCAGGAGCGCCGCGAGGGCGTGGGTCTTCGGCAGCGAGGTCTCCTCATGCCCCGCCAGCTCCTCGGCGAGACGGATCGCCTCATCGACGAGGTCGCGGCGCACGAGGTCGTCCCCGGCCGTCGCTGCGTATCCCTCGTTGAACATGAGGTAGACGACATCGAGCAGCGAGTCGAGGCGGCGCGGCAGCTCCTCGCGCGACGGCAGCTCGAGCTCGATGGCGTTGTCGCGGAGGAAGCGCTTCGCGCGGACGAGACGCTGCGCGATCGCTTCCGGTTTCGCGAGCAGCGCACGCGCGATCTCGTCGACGCCGAACGCGCAGACGCACTTGAGCGTCAGCGCGAGCCGCGACTCCGGCGCCAGCCGCGGGTCGCAGCACATCAGCATCATCTGCAGGTCGTCGTCTTCGAGCTCGTGCGAGAAGCGGCCGACCGTCTCCTCGCGGGCCCTGAATGCATCTGTGACCGCATCGACGATCGCGCGCTCCTTCGTGCGAAAGTTCGTGTCGCGCCGCAGCCTATCGATCGCCTGGTTCCGCGCCACGCGGAAGAGCCAGGCGGCGGGATCGTTCGGGATCCCGCCGAACGGCCACTGCGCGAGCGCCTTCGCCATCGCCTCCTGCACGACGTCCTCGGCGAGATCGAGTCGATCGGCGCCGAGGACGCGTGTCAGGGTCGCGGTGATCCGCGCGGCGTTGCGCCGGAAGAGATGATCGACCAGCGCGGGAACGTCGCCGCTCACGGACGGCGCATGTCCTCGATCTCGCGGATCTCGATGGAGCCGAAGTCGAAGTGCGGGCAGTCTTTGGTCAGCTCGATCGCCTCGTCGTAGCTGTCGGCCTGCACCGCGAAGTAGCCGCCGAGGATCTCCTTCGTCTCGGTGTACGGCCCGTCCATCACGACGACCTTCGAGTTCTCCTTGCGGAGGACCTTGCCCTGGTGGTCGCGGAGCTTGTCGCTCGCGACGTACTTGCCGGTCTTCTGGAGGTTGTCGCGCCAGGCCGAGTAGCGCCCGATCAGGTTCTGGATCTCTTCGGGGCTGAGGTTGTCGAGGCCGTGTCCGTCGCCGCGGAGGAGTAAGAGGTATTTCGCCATGGTGTTTCTCCTTTCGTCAGTTTAGAGACGAATGGCGAACGGCGGAATCGACAAGGCTACGGTTCGAAGTCGTCGAAGTGGGTCAGCGCGCGGAAGGCCTGGTAGCGCTCGTGGATGTCGTTGAGGCTGATCTCGCGGAGGCGGTCGAGGGAGAACTTTTCGACGGTGAACGACGCGAGGACGCTGCCGAAGATGATGGCGCGGCGCATTTCGCGCTCGTGGATGTGAGAGCGCGAAGCGAGGTAGCCGAGGAAGCCGCCGGCGAAGGTGTCGCCGGCGCCGGTCGGATCGAAGACGCTCTCGAGCGGGTATGCGGGCGCGGCGAAGATGGCGTCGCGCGTCACCATGAGGACGCCGTACTCGCCGCGCTTGATGACGAGGGTCTGCGGGCCGAGGGTGAGGATCTGGCGCGCGCCGCGCACCAGGTTCGCCTCTTCCGTGTACTGCCGCACCTCGGCCTCGTTGATGATCACGAGGTCGACCTCGCGGAGGATGCGCGTCAGCGAGCTTTTCGCCGTCGCGATCCAGAGGTTCATCGTGTCGAGCGCCACGACGCGAGGGCGGCGGCACTGGTGCAGGACTTCGTGCTGCAGGTCGGGCTGGATGTTCGCGAGGAAGAGGACGTCGGCGTTACGCTGCCGCTCGTTCAGCGCCGGACGGAAGTTCGCGAAGACGTTGAGCTGCGTCTCGCGCGTTTTCGCGACGTTGAGGTCGAATCCGTACTCGCCGCTCCAGAAGAACGTCTTCTCGCCGTCGACGCGCTGGAGGCCGTCGGTGTTGATGTTCCGGCCGCGGAAGATCGCGGCGTCCTCCTCGGTGAAGTCGTCGCCGACGACGGCGACGAGATCGACCTCGGTGAAGAACGACGCCGCGACGGAGAAGTAGGTCGCGGAGCCGCCGAGGCATTTCTCGACCTTTCCGAATGGAGTCTGGAGTGCGTCGAACGCGACGCTGCCGACGACGGTGATGGGCATTGCGGTCCCTTAAAAGATGTATTTGCCGATGATCGGCGCGAGGTCCTGCTGCACTTTGAGCGGAATGCGGGTGCGGTCGGTGATGATCGAGTACTGCAGCGCGGTGGCGCACGCGCAGTCGCGCTTGCGGCCCGCGACGAACGGCACGGTCGCGCGGATGATCTTCTGCGCCATCTCGGCGTTCGCGCGGAGGTAGCCGAGGATCTGCTCGACGCTGACGTCGCCCGACTCGTGCCAGCAGTCGTAGTCGGTGACGAGCGCCATGGTGACGTAGCAGAGCTCCGCTTCGCGCGCCAGCTTCGCCTCGGTCAGGTTGGTCATGCCGATCACGTCGACGTCCCACGAGCGGTACAGGTTCGACTCGGCGCGCGTGGAGAACTGCGGCCCCTCGATGCAGACGTAGGCGCCGCCTTCGTGGATCTTCGCCCCCTGCTCGCGCCCCGCCTGCGCCATCAGCATCGCGGCGCCGGCGCAGATCGGGTCGGCGAAGGCGACGTGCGCGACGATGCCGTTGCCGAAGTACGTGTCGGCGCGGTGGCGCGTGCGGTCGATGAACTGGTGCGGGAAGACGATGTCGGTCGGCGCGTACGCCTCTTTCATCGATCCGACCGCGCTCGCGGACAGGATTGTGTGCACGCCGAGGGTCTTGAAGCCGTAGATGTTCGCGCGGTAGTTGACCTCGGTCGGCATGTAGCGGTGGCCGCGGCCATGGCGCGAAAGGAACGCGACCTTGACGCCGTCGACGTCGCCGATGACGTAGGCGTCGGACGGGTCGCCGAACGGCGTCGGGATCACGCGCTCGCTCAGGACGTTGAGGCCCGGCATGTCGTAGAGGCCGGAGCCGCCGATGATTCCGATCGCGACGTCGTTCATCTCTTGAACTTCCTCATCGACTCGTCGATGGCGGCGGCGACACGGATCGCCAGGTCGACGGCGGCGAGGCCGTCTTCGCCGGCAACGATCGGACGGGAGCGGTCGCGGACGCAGCCGAGGAACGCTTCGAGCTCGGCGCGGAGCGGCTCCTTCTTCTCGACCGTGATCTCGAGCGGGCGGATGCTCCGCTCGATGAGTTTGTAACCCTTCACTTCCTGCTCTTTGGTATCGACGGAAATGTAAGAGTCGCTGCCGAAGAAGCGGACCTTGCGGACGCGGTCCTGCGACACGCGGCTCGCGGTGAGATTCGCGACGGCGCCGTTCGCGAGCTCCAGCCGGACGTTCGTGATGTCGACCTTGTCGGTCAGCACTGGAACGCCGACCGCGCGGATGTCCCACACCTCCTGCCGCAGGAGCGAGAGGACGAGGTTGATGTCGTGGATCATCAGGTCGAGGAGGACGTCGACGTCGAGCGAGCGCGGGACGAACACGCCGAGGCGCTCGGCCTCGATGTAGCGGACCTCGCCGAGGTGATCGGCGATGGCGGTGATGGCGGGGTTGTAGCGCTCGACGTGGCCAACCTGGAGCACACGGTCGTGCTGCCTGGCGATGTCGATCAGCTTCTGTGCGTCGGCGACCGTCGCGGCGATCGGTTTCTCGACCATGACGTCGACGCCCGCTTCGAGCAGCTCGCCGGCGACGGCAAGGTGGGACGTGGTCGGCGTCGCCACGACGGCGGCGTCGATCTCACTCTTCAGCGCCGCGACAGAGTCGAAGCGGCGGATGTTCAGCGTCGACGTGACTTCCGCCGCCGCTTCGTCACGCGGATCGACGAAGCCGACGACCGTCGCCTCGGGCATCTCGGTCAGGATGCGCGCGTGCACGCGGCCGAGGGAGCCTGTGCCGACGATACCGATTCGAGTCATGAGATCGCAGAGCGCAGAGCGCAGAGCGCAGACTTGCCACGCTCTCCTCTGCCCTCTGCCCTCTGCGCACTGCGCTCTCGAGTCATCGGATCACTCCCCGTTTCGAGCTGCGCACGAATTCCACGAGGTATCGCGCTTCCGGATACATGCTGAAATCGTTCTCGATCTGCATGAGCGCGTCCTCGACCTTCAGCTTGGAGCGGACGAGGAGCTTGTACGCGCGCTGCAGGGCGTCGATCGTCTCCTGCGAAAAGCCTTTCCGCTGCAGGCCGATGGTGTTGATGCCGTACGTGTTGTTGTCGCGCGCGGCGACGGTCTTCGCGTACGGGAGGACGTCCTGCGTGCACATCGTGCCGCCGCCGATGAAGGCGTGCTCGCCGACGCGGCAGAACTGATGGACGGCCGAGAAGGCGCCGACCTGCGCGAAGTCGCCGACCTCGACGTGGCCCGCGAGCGTGGCGCAGTTCGCGAAGATGGTGTTGCTGCCGACGTGGCAGTCGTGCGCCACGTGCGCGTAGGCCATGAAGAAGTTGTTGTTGCCGATGGTCGTGATGCCGCCGCCGCCCGCGGTGCCGCGGTTGAGCGTGACGAACTCGCGGAAGACGTTGTCGTTGCCGATCACGAGCTCGGTGCGCTCGTCCTTGTACTTGAGGTCCTGCGGCGGGCCACCGACCGACGCGTGGCCGTAGAAGTGGTTGCGCTCCCCGATCCGCGTCGGGCCTTCGACGCGCGTGTACGAGCCGATGACGGTGCCGCTGCCGATCGTGACGTTCGGTCCGATGAGCGCGAACGCGCCGACCGTGACGTCATCGGCGAGGAGGGCATCGGGAGAGACGGAGGCTAGAGGATCGATCCGCGTCATGCCGGCCGCTCCGTCATCACGCTCAGCATGTCGGCCTCGGCGACGATGACGCCGTCGACCTTCGCCTCGCCGCGCATGCGCACGGTGCTCGCGCGCTTCTGCAGGACGGTGCACTCCATGATGAGCTGGTCGCCCGGGATCACCGGCTTCCGGAAGCGCGCCTTGTCAACGCCGCCGAAGAGGAAGAGCTTCTTGTCGCGCTCTTCGATGTCCTTCAGGAACAGCACCGCGCAGCATTGCGCCATCGCTTCGACGATGAGGACGCCCGGCATCACCGGGTTGCCGGGGAAGTGCCCCTGAAAGAACTGCTCGTTCGCCGAGACGTTCTTCAGCCCGACGATCCGTTTGCCGTCTTCGAACTCCAGGATCCGGTCCACCAGCAGCATCGGGTAGCGATGCGGCAGGAGCTTCATGATTTCGAGGATGTTCAACATAGTCACTTTCTCTTCGTGAGTCGCCGCAGCGCGCCTTCGCGCCGGGCGAACTCGCGGAACGGTACTGCAGGGATGCCCATGACTTTGGTGTCGTCGGGGACGTCTTCGAGCACGGCGCTCTTCGCCGCGACCTGCACGCGGTTGCCGATCTTCAGGTGGCCGGCGAAGCCCGACTGCCCCGCGACCGCGACGTAGTCCCCGAGCTCGGTCGAGCCGGCGATGCCGACCTGCGAGACGAGGAAGCAGTGTTTGCCGATCTTGACGTTGTGGCCAACCTGCACGAGGTTGTCGATCTTCGTCCCTTCGCCGATCACCGTCTCGCCGAGGGCCGCGCGATCGATGGTCGACCCGGCGCCGATCTCGACGTCGTCTTCGATCCGCACGATCCCGATCTGCGGGATCTTGTGGTGCCGTCCGCCCGAAGTCGCGAAGCCGTAGCCGTCGCTCCCGACGACGACGCCGCTGTGGAGGATGCAGCGCTGGCCGATGCGGCAGGCGTGGTAGACCGACACGTGCGGGTAGAGGATCGAGCCGTCGCCGATGGTCGCGCCGTCTTCAATCGCTACGTGCGAGTAGATCGTGACGTCGTCGCCGATCACCACATCGTTGCCGATCGACGTGAAGGCGCCGATCCGGACGTTCTTCCCGAGCTTCGCCGACTGCGCGACCGTGGCGAGCGGCGAGACGCCGAGCGCCGGCTTCGGACGATTGTCGAACCACCGGCCGACGACCTGCGCCATCGCCAGGTACGGCTCCTTCACGCGGATCCAGCGAGGATCGTCGCCGGCGAGGTCGTTCGCGACGAGGACGGCGGCCGCGCGGGTCGAGCCGACCTGCGAGGCGTACTTGGGATTGTGGAGGAAGCTGATCTGCCTCTCGGTCGCCTCGGCGAGCGGGGCTACGCCCTCGACGCGCTGGTCGCGGGGGCCGCGAAACGTGCCGCCGACGAAGTCGACGATCTCACCGAGAGTCACCTCCGACACGGGCGCGCATTCTAGGCCAAAAAGCGAAAAGGCCGCGGATTCCGCGGCCTTTCAGGTGTGTGACGTCTGTTGCTTACTTCGCGGGACTGGGGTTCGCCGCGTCGAAGCGCTTGATCACGGTCTCCGTGATGTCGATCGCGTCCGAGGCGTAGACGAGACCCGACTCGAACTTGTTGAAGATCGCCGCGAGACCCATCTCCTTGCCGATGGCGTCGATGACCGGCTTGATCTTCACTTCGAGGGCGGCGAGCTCTTTGTCGCGAGCCTCACCGACTTCGCGGTCGGCGTCCTGGGCGTAGCGCTGCATGGCGATGCGCTTGTCCGACAGCTGCTTCTGCATCTCGTTCAGCTTGTCCTCGGAGAGCGAGAGCTTCTTGGTGTTGATTTCGTTCTCGAGGGCCTTCGCCTCTTCGTCCATCTTCTGGGCGCGGGCGACGCGCTCGTCCTGCATCTTCTTCAGGCGCTCGTACGCGGCCTTGCCGAGGTTGGAGCTCTGGAGCACACGCTGAACGTCGATGACCGCCACGCGCTGCGGCGCGCCCTGCGCAAAGGCGGGGACGGATAGGGCCGCCATCGCAACTGCTGCTAGGAACTTCTTCATTGGGGGATCTCCTTCTTACTGATTCACGCCGTGTGACGGCGCAGATTATTCGCTTGTTGCGGACCGGATTTCGGAAAACTAAATAGAACGCTTCTCAGTACGTATTCCCGATCGTGAACTGGATGCTCTGGAACTGATCGCCCGGATGCGGCCGCAGGTTGTGCGCGAAAATGAAGCGCAGCGGGAACTGGAAAACGGGCAGGAAGATGCGCAGCTCGGCGCCGGCCGTGTAACGCGTCTTCGACAAGTCCCACTTGTCCGCGTAGCCGTACGCCTGGCCGGCGTCGGCCCAAAGGACGAACCGGAGCGGATCGTTGATCTTGATGATGTAGTCGGCGTTGACGACGTCGTATTTGTATCCGCCGGCCGGCTGCGAGATGCCGCCAATCGTCTGCGTCGGACCGAGGGTGTAGCTCTCGAAACCGCGGACCGAGTACTCACCGCCGACAAGGAAACGTTCCGTCTCAGGGACGCAGAGCGGCTGGTTCGTCGCCTCGAGCTGCTCGCGGCTGTTGGAGCAGTTCTTGTCGAGCGGGTAGATGCGTCCCGCCTCGGTGTTGAGGCTGAACGTCGTCCGCTTCGACTGGCGGAAGAACTTGGTGAGGTTCAGCGTCGGCTTCAGCGCGTGGATCGAGCCGCCGAGCGGGCCGCCCGAATACGCTAGTGAGAAGACCGCTTTGCCGCCGCGCGTGGTGTCGTACGGATTGTCGCGCGAGTCGAAGGCGTACGACGGCGCGATGCTCGAGACGGTGTAGTTGTAGTCGGCGATGTCGGCGACGGGAACGTTGCCGTTCGCGTCTGGCGCCTGGGTGATCTCGTAGTGGATCTTCGCGCGCTCCGCCGCATAGACGAGCGAGAGGCTGTCGAAGCGGTGGAGGCGGTAGCCGTAGGCGATCGAGCCGCCCTTCCCGCGGTTCTCGTATCCCACCGCCGCCGGATACACCGTGTTGCGGTTGAAGATCGAGATGCCGAGGGAGTTCGGCGTGTCCATGAACCACGGATTGGCGTACGAGAGCGCGTAGTACGTGACGCGCGTTCCCTTCTGCGCGCTCAGCGAGAGATTCTCGCCCTGGCCGAGGAAGTTGCGCGTGGCGAACTGCGACTGGACGAAGAAGCCGCCGCCCTCGGAGTAACCGCCGCCGAACTGGACGTCGTTCTTCCCTTCCTCGGTCCCCTTCACGAGGATGTCGACCGTCTTCGATTCGGGATTGACCTTGAAGTCGGGGTTGTCGGTCACCTTGAAGTAGCCGAGCTGGCCGAGCTTGTAGAGGCTCGATTTGAAGGTCTCCATGTCCATGATCGAGCCTTCCTCGAGGAAGATCTCGCGGCGGAGCACCTTGTCCTTCGTGACGGTGTTGCCCTGGAACTCGAGCTTGCCGAGGCGGAACTGGTCGCCTTCGTAAACGTTCATCTTCACGTCGATGACGTTGTTCGGCTTGTTGACGTACTCGGGGTTCACGTACGCGTAGATGTAGCCGCGCATGCGATACGCCTCGCCGAACGCGTCAGCGCGGTCCTGGATCGGCTTGCGGCGGATCGTCTGGCCCTTCTTGGTCGGCCAGTTCCCGATGATCTCCTGGTTCGTGAAGACGGTGTTGCCGGCGACGCTCACGTCGCCGAACGTGTGCACGGTCCCCTCGGTGATCGGGATGAGGAGCTTCACGCGCGGCTTTTTGGTGTTCTTGCCGACCGTGGTGATCTTCGGCTCGCCGAACGTGACGTCGAAGTAGCCGAAGTCCTGGTAGTAGTTCTTCAGGCGCTCCATGTCCTCGTCGAGCTTCGACGGGATGTAGAGGTCCTTCTTCCGGATCCAGGTGATGATGTTGTGGGTCTTGATCTCCTTCATCACCGACCGGAGCCGGCGGGAGGAGAAGTGGCGGTTACCGGTGAAGTCGATCGAGGCGATCTTCGCCTTCACGCCTTCGTCGATGTTGAAGAGGATCTTCTTCTCGCCGGTGCCGCCCATGTCGACGATCGAAGGATCGACCTGCGGGTCTTCGTAGCCGTTCTCGGTGTACGCCTTCTTGATCGCCTCGGCCGCGCGGCGGAGCAGGGTCTGCTCGATCGTGCTGCCGATGTGGAGGTCGATCTTCTCGCGATCGAGCACCTCGGTGATCTTGTTCGTGGCGAGGTCTTTGTTGCCGCGATACTCGACGGAGCCGATGCGGGGCCGTTCTTTGACGATCGCGCGAACGACGACGCCGCCGGTCTCGCTCTTGTCGGCTTCGATCGTGATGTCGTCGAAGAGACCGGTCTGCCAGAGGCTGAGGAAGTTCTTCTGAATCGCGTACGGATCGTACGGATCGCCCGGCTGGATGCCGAGGTAGACACGGATCGTGTCGCTGGCGACCGACGTATTGCCGACCGCCTCGAAGCGATCGACCTTCAGGCCTGCCAGCGCGTCGCCGGGAACGTTCGGATGCGCCGAAGGGCCGACCGGCGCGGGAGCCGGCTTGGCCGACAGCGGCTGGTCGGTGATCTTGCCGGAACCGGAGTCGATGATGGTTCCGGGCCGCGCCTTCGGTTTCGGCTGCGGCTCCGGCTGCGCAGGCGGGGGCTGCGGCGGCGGTGTCTGCGCCTGCAGCGGTCCCACGAGCAGAAAGGCTGCAAGCCAGACAGTTGTGAGTTTCTTCATAGGTAGGGGGCGAACCACGCCTGAACTGTGACGCGCGACCGTGAGTTACGGTTTCGTGCGACCGTGAACAGCCTGGAAGCGCGGCGCATTCTAGCCCGACTCAACCGTAGGTCGCGTCCAGATGCGCGATGATGTCGTCCGCGTTGGCCGGGAGGTGAATTTTGACCAGAGGCATGTTTGCGCGCGCGATTGTAGTCGCGACCGCGTTTCTGTGTGGCGCCGCCGCCCCCGGCGGCGCATCGTTGCCGGAAGTTTCCCTTCCGGTCCACAACGGGACGCTCCGCCTCGCCCTCGTCGGCGATGCCGGCATCCAGACGAACACCATCGCCTCCGCGATCACGAAGTCGAAGCCGTACGACGCGATCCTCCTCCTCGGCGACAACTTCTATCCCTGCGGCGTGCGGTCCGCGACCGACCCTAAGTGGCACGTCGTCGACGCGATCACTCACCTCGACATCCCGATCTACGTGGTCCTCGGCAATCACGACTACTGCGGCAAGCCCGACGTGCAGGTGAACGCGAACGTCCCCAACTGGCACATGCCGGCGCGCGAGTACGTCCTCCGCAGTCCGGTCGCCGACTTCGCCATGCTCGACACGACGCCGTACGCCTACGGCAACAGCAAGATCGCCGAGGAGACGGTGCGGGAGACGTTCGCGTCGTCAACCGCAACGTGGCGTATCGCGGTGGGGCACCACGTGATCACGTCGAGCGGATACCACTCGATCATCCCCCGGCTCGAAGCGAGGCGCATGCGCGGCCTGCTCCCGGTCCTGCGCCACGAGAAGGTCGACCTCTACCTCGACGGCCACGACCACCACGAGGAACTGCTGAACCTCAGCCGCCCGCTCATCCTCGTCAGCGGCGCCGGCTCCGACCCCGTCCCGATGATCACCGTCCGCGCCCAGACCGTCTGGCCGAAGGAGACCCACTTCCATGAACCGATCGCCTTCGCTTCGCTGGAGATCACGAAGGACGCCCTAACGATCGAGTTCATCAACGCGAAGGGGAAGCGGATCGCGGGACCGTTCCGGTATCCGCGCTAGGGAGGGCGCCGCTGACGTCGTGAACTACGACGTCAGCGCTTCCGTCGCGCCCCTCGGGACGAGGAGCACTTCGTCGCCCGCCATCGTGAAGTCGATCTGTTCGGGGACGGTTTCCTTCTGGCGGATCATGTATTCGGACAGCTCGTCCTCGACGTAGCGCTGGATGGCGCGGCGGAGGGGACGGGCGCCGCTGTTGGCTTCCTCGCCGGCCTTCTTGAGCAGCCACGCGACGACCGAGTCGTCGATGGCGATCTTCACGTTCTTGTTCACAAGCGCGAGGTTCACGTCGTCGATCAGGAGGAGGCAGATGCGGCGCAGCTCGGTCTCGCTGAGCGGGTTAAAGATGATGATGTCGTCGATGCGATTGATGAACTCTGGCGAGAACTCGCGCTTGAGCTCCGTGTGGATGTGCTGCTCGGCGCTCTTGAGCTCCCCCGCGTCGCTCTGTTCGCGGAAGCCGAGGTGGCCCTTCGTCGCGAGATGACGCGTGCCGAGGTTGCTGGTCATGATGATCAGCGTGTTGCGGAAGTCGACCGCGTTGCCGAGCGAGTCGGTGAGCACGCCGTCCTCGAGGATCTGGAGCAGGATGTTCGCGATGTCGGGATGCGCCTTCTCGATCTCGTCGAGCAGGACGACCGAGTACGGATTGCGGCGCACGCGCTCAGTGAGCTGTCCGCCTTCCTCGTGTCCCACGTAGCCCGGGGGCGAGCCGATGAGCTTCGACACCGCGTGCTTCTCCATGTACTCCGACATGTCGAAGCGGATGAGGTGCTTCTGCGAGCCGAAGAGGAACTCGGCGAGACGCCGCGCCACTTCGGTCTTTCCGACGCCGGACGAGCCGAGGAAGATGAACGATCCCATCGGCCGGTTCGGTGACGCGACGCCGAGGCGCGAGCGGCGGATCGCGCGTGAGATCGCCTTGATCGCCTTGTCCTGACCGACGATGCGCCGCATCAGGATCTCTTCCATGTTGATCAGCTTCGCCGCTTCGTCGGCTTCGATCGACGTCACCGGGATGTCGGTCCAGGAGGAGATGATCTCCTCGACGTCCTTCTTGGTGACCTCCATCATCTCTTCGCCGATCGACTCCCGCTCCTGCTTGATGCGCTCGATCTCTTCCTTCAGCTCGATCTCGCGCTCGCGGAGGAAGACGGCCTTCTCGAAATCCTTGTCGGAGATCGCCTTCTTCATCTCCTTGACGATCGACCGCACCTCGGCTTCGAGGCGGCGAAGGTTCTGGGTGTCGGCGACGCGGCGCAGCTTCACCTTCGCGCCCGCCTCGTCGAGGATGTCGATCGCCTTGTCGGGGAAGAAGCGGTCGGTGATGTAGCGGTTCGACTGATAGACCGCGCTGCGGATCGCCGTGTCGCTGTACTTGACCTTGTGGAACGACTCGTAGCGTTCCTTCACGCCCTCGAGGATCTGCAGCGTCTCTTCCTCGCTCGGCGGATTGACCGTGATCGCCTGGAAGCGGCGGAGAAGCGAACGGTCCTTCTCGATGTAGCGCCGGTACTCGCGAATGGTGGTCGCGCCGATGCACGAGATCTCGCCGCGCGAGAGCGCCGGCTTCAGGATGTTCGCGGCGTCGAGCGAGCCCTCGGCCGATCCCGCGCCGATGAGCGAGTGGATCTCATCGATGAAGATGATGATGTCGGGGTTCTCTTTGAGCTCCTTGATGATCCCTTTGAGCCGCTCTTCGAACTGACCGCGGTACTTCGTGCCGGCGACGATGAGCGAGAGGTCGAGCGAGAGGATCCGCTTGTTCGCGATGAACAGCGGCACATTGCCGTCGACGATCCGCTGCGCCAGCCCTTCGACGATCGCGGTCTTGCCGACGCCCGGCTCGCCGAGGAGGATGGGATTGTTCTTCGTGCGGCGGGAGAGGATCTGGATGATCCGCTCCACTTCCTTCTCGCGGCCGATGAGCGGATCGAACTGCTGCGAGTGCGCCATCGCCGTCAGATCGCGCGCGTACTCGGCGAGGAATGGGAGCTCTTTCTTCTGCTTGTCGGCCTCGCGCTCCTTCAGGATCGAGATCGTCTCCTCGCGGACGCCGTAAACATTGAGGCCTTTCGAGGTCAGGATGCGCGCTGCAGTGGACGATTCGACGCGGAGGATTCCGATGAGGAGATGTTCCGTCCCGACGTACTGGTGGAGCATCGACTCCGCCTCGTGGGCGGCGTAGGCGAGGATCTTTTTCGACTCCTCGGAGAGCGGGAGCTCGGCCGACGAGGAGATGCGGTCGACGAAGAGCCGGTCGCCTTCCACCTCGCGGCGGATCTGCTCCGGCTTCACGTTGAAGCGGGAGAAGATCTCTTTGATGATCTCCTCTCCCTCCCGGAGGACACCCAGAAGGATGTGCTCGGACTCGATGACGCGGGAGCCGAGCTTCGATGCTTCGTAACGGGCGAAGAAGAGAGCGCGGCGAGCCTTCTCGTTGTACTTTTCGAACATGACCTTGGACCTAGTGTAACGCTGCTGCTGTTAGAACCCGGTCCCTCCCATCGCGCATTCTGATTGCGAACGGCGCGCCGACCTCTGGCGTGCGTCACAATGTTTCGTGACGGCTACGTTCTCTGCATCTCGAAGACGCGGTCGCAGCGGGCGGCGAGGTCGGGGTTGTGGGTGACGATGACGGAGGTCAGTCCCCGCTTCCGGTGACACTCGCGCATCAGGTCGAAAACCTTCTCGCTCGTCTCCAGATCGAGGTTGCCGGTCGGCTCGTCGGCGAGGAAGAGAATCGGATCGGTCAGGAGCGCGCGAGCGATCGCCACCCGCTGCTGCTCGCCGCCTGAAAGCTGATTCGGGAAGTGCTTCGCGCGCGGCTCCAGGCCGAGCTCCGCCAGCAGCGCTCCCCCCTTCCGCAGCGCCTCGTCCCGCGGCATCTTCCCGATCCACCCCGGCATCGCGACGTTTTCGATCGCGCTGAACTCCGGGAGGAGGTGGTGAAACTGAAAAACGAATCCGACGTTTCGATTTCTGAATCGCGACAGCTCGTCGTTCGTCATCGCCGTCAGATCGCGGTCCGCCACGCGGACGCTGCCGCGGTCCGGCCGATCGAGGCCGCCGAGGAGGTGGAGGAGCGTCGACTTGCCGATCCCCGAGGGACCGACGATCGCCAGCATCTCTCCGCGCTCGACGTCGAGATCGATGCCGTCGAAGACCTGCACCGGCACTTCGGCGTTGCGATAGGTCTTTGACAGCGTCCGCGCTTCGAGGAACGGCATGGGCGGGCGATTATCGCTCACCGCATCTGGTTCATCCGATTCTTCAGCGCGGAGACGGAGCGTTCATCCAGCGCGACGTGTTCGCCGTCAGGATTGCCCGCGCCACACTCGAAGAGGCCGACTGACGTCGGGTAGTCGAAGCGGCGCGGGCCGGCGCTCGCGGGATTGAAGTAGCGGACGCCGTCGACGATCTCGTCGTGCGGGAGGTGGCTGTGGCCAAAGACGACGATGTCCGCCGGCTCCCGCTTCAGCGCTTTCCGGACATGCGCCTCCGGATCCGACGGCCGCGGAAGGATGTGCGTGACGAGGAAGCGCACGCCGTCGAGCGTCACGCGCGCGACGTTGTAGCCGCTCCCGTCGTCGATGTTCCCTTCGACGTGCGTCACCGGCGCGATGCGACGCAGCGCCTCCAGGATCTTGTCGCCGCCGACGTCGCCGGCGTGGATGATGTGATCGACGCCGGCGAACACCTCGGCGACGCGCGGATGCAACACGCCATGCGTGTCGCTGATGACCCCTACGCGCAAACTGTCCTCATCCCCAGATCGACGCCTTCTTCGCCCAGTCGGTGTCAGCGTAGCGCTGTTTGAACGCGGCCGCCGTCGCGGGAAGCGCGCTCGCGTCGCCTCCTTTGTACTTCGACACGCCCGCCCAATACTGCGCCTCGGCGGCCGACGTCGTGTTCGGGAGTTTGTCGACGACGCCGCGGAACTGCTTCTCCGCCTCGGCGAAGCGTCCGGTCTTGAAGTACAGATGCCCGAGGCCGAGCTCGAGCTGCGCGAGAAAATCGTCGGCAGGGAGGAAGCCTTCGATGCGATGGCGCTCCTGGCCGTTCGAGTCGAGCAGCATCACCGTCGGCGTCCAGTCGGCGCCGAAACGGCCCATCGCCTCGGGATGGGTCTTCACGTGCAGCCGCACGGGGATGAAGTTCTTCGACACGAATTCGGTGACGCGGGGTTCCGGATACACCTCGGCTTCCAGCCGAGCGCATCCCCCTCACATCGGTGCGGCGGTGAAGTCGAGCAGCAGCGGCTTCCCGCTCTTCTTCGCCTCCGCCAGCGCCTGATCGACGTCGTCGGTCCATTGAATCTCCATTGAAGCCTCCTGCTCATTGCATAATCCGGGCATGCGAATCGTCCGAGGGCTTCTGGTGGTTCTGTGCGCCTTTCCCTTGTTCGCTCAAGATGCCGACCTCACCGCCGCGCGCGCTCTGTTCGAGCGCAACCTGAACGCGATCCGGACGCGCGACCGCGACACGTACCTGCAGTCGTACCTGCACGCGCCGTCGCTCGCCCGCGGCGGACCGCAGGGCTTCACGACCGGCTATGACGACTTCGCCAAAGGCGCCGGCGGCAACTGGCCCGATACCTTCGACGCATCCGATCTCCACCTCGTCAGCGTGCAGCCGGGTGTCGTCTACGGCACGTACCGATACCGCGTCCGCTACGGCGCGGACGAGCACAGCGGCATCAGCGAGCGGCTCTTCGTCAAGACGAACGACGGCTGGAAGATCGCCGTGACGGGCGCGATCGACGCACCGGCCGGAACACCCGCGCCGCCGCGCGCGATCACCGGCGCGACCGTGATCGACGGCCGCGGCGGAGCGCCGATGCCTGACACCACGATCGTCCTCCGCGACGGCAAGATCGACTGCATCGGCTGTCCGGTCCCCGAGGGCGTCACGACGATCGACGCGCACGGCATGTTCATCACGCCAGGGCTGGTCGACGCGCACGTCCACTTCTCGCAGACCGGGTGGGCGGACGGCCGTCCGGATGCGCTCGACCTCCGCGCCGCGCATCCGTACGACAAGACCGAAGCCGACCTGAAGGCGAATCCGGAGCGGTACGCGAAGTCGTACATCTGCTCCGGCGTCACGTCGGTGTTCGATGTCGGCGGCTACCCCTGGACGCTGAAGCTCGAGCAGCGCTTCGCGAACGACACGATGGCGCCGAACGTCCACGCCGCGGGACCGCTGCTCTCCACCCTTGATCACTGGTTGAACCTTCCGGCCGAGCGGCAGTTCATCCACCTGACCGACGAGGCGACCGCGAAGAGCGGCGTCGACTACCTGACGTCGCAAGGCGCGCGGGCGATCAAGGTCTGGTACATCGTCACGAAGGACCTGCCGGTCGAGAAGTCGGAACCGGCCGTCGTCGCCGCGGGCGCCGCGGCGAAGGCGCACAACGTACCGCTGATCGTCCACGCGACCGGTCTCGCCGAGGCGAAGGCGGCGCTGCGGGCGGGGGCGAAAGTGCTCGTACACAGCGTCGAAGACCTGCCGGTCGACGACGAGTTCCTCGCGCTCGCGAAGCAGAACGGCACGATCGACATCCCGACACTCACCGTACTCGACGGCTACATGCGGATGTTCCAGTCCGTCGTCGATCGCAAGCCGCCGGTCATCGACGACCCGAACCACTGCGTCGATAAATCGACCATCGCGAAGCTCAATGAGACCGCGACCGTCGATCCGAAGCTGATGGCCGCCGACCGCCTCGCTCGCGCCCAAACGCGTGCCGCGAACACGGCGAAGGTGATGGCCGAAAATCTCAAACGCCTGATGGCGGCCGGCATCCCGATCGCCACGGGCACCGACGCCGGCAACCCGCTCACCCTCCACGGCCCCGCGATCTACGCCGAGATGGACCAGATGCAGGCCGACGGCATGACGCCGATGCAGGTGATCACGTCGTCCACGCTCATCGCCGCCCGTGCCATGGGGCTCGACTCGCGCGTCGGAACGATCGAGAAGGGCAAAGACGCCGACCTCGTCATCCTTTCCGCGGACCCGGCGAAAGACGTCGCGAACTTCCGCAAGGTGAAGTACGTCATCCACGCCGGGGTGGTGCGGACGATTGACGAACTGAGCGCGATGGCTCAGTGACTGCATCGAATTCGGTGAATATGTCCGATGATCCCCGCGCGACGTTCGACTGGCTCAGCAGCGAGTACGCGCAGGCCGTGCAGGCGCTGACGGCGATCGAGAACCAGGCGTCGACGATCGTGGCGTTCGGCGCCGCCGAAGACCTCCGGACATACATCGACCAGTTCATCGCCATGGCGGCGCACACCCGCGGCCTCGCCGAGGAAAAGAACGAGGGGCACTTCGTCGAATGGTTCGATGAGCTGATCCGGAAGGCGGAGGCGCTACGGATGGAGTTAGTTCGCGACTAAAATCGCGGGCACGATGATCCGCCCCCTCGCGATTGGAGTCGTCACGCTCATGACCGCTACCCTCTCCGCTGCTACCGATCTCGACAAACGGATCGACACTGCCGCCACCCACCTCGAATCGTCCGTCATCGCCTGCCGGCGCGACATCCACCAGCATCCTGAGCTCGGCAACCGCGAGTTTCGGACGTCGAAGCTCGTCGTTGACAAGCTCAAGTCGCTCGGCATCGAGGTAAAGACGCCGATCGCGCACACCGGCGTCCTCGGCATTCTCCACGGCGGCAAACCGGGACGCGTGGTCGCGCTCCGCGCGGACATGGACGCTCTCCCGGTCGTCGAGCAGGTCGACGTGCCGTTCAAGTCGACCGCGCGCGCGCAGTTCAACGGACAGGACGTCGGCGTCATGCACGCCTGCGGGCACGATGCGCACGTCGCGATCCTCCTCGGCGTCGCCGAGGTGCTGTCGGGCATCAGGAACGAGCTGCCGGGAACCGTCGTCTTCCTCTTCCAGCCGGCCGAAGAAGGCGCACCCGAGGGCGAAGAGGGGGGCGCGGCGCTGATGGTGAAGGAGGGGGCGCTCGCCAACCCGAAAGTCGACGCCGTCTTCGGGCTGCACGTCACCTCGCGGTACCCCGTGCAGACCATCGCCTATCGCTCCGGCGCGGAGCTCGCGGCGGTCGACTCGTTCAAGATCGTCGTTCACGGGAAGCAGACGCACGGCGCGTATCCGTGGCTCGGCGTCGACCCGATCGTCGTCGCATCGCAGATCGTCCTCGGGCTGCAGACCATCCCGTCACGCCAGCTCGACGTCTCGCTCGCCCCGTCGATCGTGACCGTCGGCGCGATCAAAGGCGGCGTCCGGAACAACATCATCCCCGATACCGTCGAGATGCTCGGCACCATCCGCTCCCTCGACGCCAAGATGCGCCAGGACATCCACGCCCGCATCGAGCGCACCGCGAAAGACATCGCTCAGGCGGGCGGCGCCACCGCCGACGTGACGATCACCGACGGCTACCCGATCACCTACAACGATCCAACGCTGACGCAGAAGATGGTCCCGACGCTCGAGCGCGTCGCCAGCGGCGCCAAGAACGTCTGGGTCGTCAACCCCACCCTCGGCGCCGAGGACTTCTCGTTCTATCAGGAGAAAGTGCCGGGACTCTTCTTCTGGCTCGGCACGCGACCCGCGAATCAGACGGCGGAGGAGGCAGCGTCAAATCACTCGCCGCTGTTCTTTGTGGACGAGTCGGGGCTACTGCTGGGGGTGCGCGCCATGTCACACGTCGCGGTCGATTACCTGACGGCGAAATGAGGTAGGGCGGGGGACAAAACGATCGGTAACTACGCTGGGTTCCGGCCGGTCGCGCAGATCCAGCCTTTGTCGTAGTTCTCGAACACCTCGACGTCCGCGAATCCCGCTTTCGCCAGCGCGTCACGATGCTCGGCGACGGTGAGGTGCGCGTAATTCATGATGCCGCGGCGCTGCAAGGTTTCGAGGCGCTGCAGGACGGCGTCGTGTTTGCCGCCCTTGTAAGCCTCGGCAATGATCGCAAGCGTCCCACCCGGCTTGAGCACGCGCAGGATTTCACGCAAATCGGCGACGAGGTCGGGCCAGTAGTAGTGAGTCTCGACTGCCGTGACGACGTCGAACATCGCGCCGGGGAATGGCAGTTGCGAAACCGAAGCGTGATGGACTTCGACGCGGCCGGCGGAGACAGACGCGCGATTCGTTTTTTTCGAAACGGCGACGCTCTCTTCGGAGAAGTCGACGCCGTACACTTTGCCGCCCGTCGCAATCGCGGCGAGACGCTCGATGGTTTTTCCGCCGCCGCACCCGACATCGAGGATCGTATCGTTCGCCCGGATCGGCACGTGCGTAAGACCCCACGCCGTCACCTTCGCGTGGGTCTTGTTCATCCGCCTGAGGTTCAACCGCCCGAAAAAGCCCGCGGGCTTCTGGCACTGCCGAAGGATGCTGGAGGCGATGTTGAAGGTGATCTGCGCCAGGACGCTGCTCCTTGCCGTCTTCGAGCCGAGGTTCAGGATTGATTCTAGAGCATCGTTATGGTCACAACGTTGACTACCAGAACTTCCACCACGGTTTCTTGGCGGGATTCGATTGCGCGACGATCTCCGGCAGGCGCGTGGAAACGCCGAGATATCTCGGAAGTACTCCGTCAATGTCTGCGCGGAGGTCAATGACTCGTCCGAGTTGGGGATCGTGCGTTGCCAGATCCCCCGCTACTTCGAGGACCGACAGATATGACCAGATCTGTTCGAAGACACTCCTTGCGGCCGTTCCCGTGTGCCAATACGGCACCGTCAACGATGCGGTGTCGTCGAACAAGATGATCTGGATACCGGTCGGGTCGTCCTCGGGCAGGTTGAGCTCGACGTGACGGTGTCGAACTCGCGCTTCTGATTCAGAGATGCCGTACATCTTCGCGATCTCGGGAAATCCAAATTGAAATGGTTCGAAACGAGGCTCCGCCGCGACAATCGCGCGCAGTAACGCTGCCTTCCACGCTTCCCGCTCGGCTACGACAGGGCCGGGATTGATTTCGAGATCATCTTCAGCCGTTTGGGCCTCGTAGCGCGCGAGAAACTCTGCGACGCGCGTTCTCGGCAGGAGTTGGAAGTCGTAACTCATACGCGCTGCGACACCCTATTAGACGCCGTCCACCGCACAGGAGAAGAAGGCGCGCTCGCGAAAGATCGCGGATCGTCGGTAAGACGCAGTCGAAATACCCCCGCGAAGAGTCGTGACAGCGCCGTCATCGTTCACGAAGCTGTGGTTGATGACCTCCTCGACGTCTGAGAAGTCGTACCCATCTGGTAGCTGGAAGAACTCCATGCTGAAGGTCGTCCCGTACGAGAAGAGTCGTCCATCCTTCATCCGAAAGACCCAGCCTGTCCATGCCATCATCGTCTCGCCGTGGATTTGCGAGAGCAGTGATAACGGAATGGCGAATTTCGATGGAGAGGCGGTGGCTACGTCGTAGTCGTTGACGCGGTTCCCGTTGGCCACGAACGTGGCGACGATCTGCCCGTAAGGATCGCCGCCGCCAAAGAGGCCCCGCCCGCGCATCTCTTCCTTGATGCGGCGCTTGGCCAGGTCTACGAGACGCTTCCTCGACAGGATCACAGCGCACGGAAGGAAGGTCCCATCCTTCAGGGTGAATGAGCAACGGTACCGCGGACCGTAAATGTCATCGCGGAGAGGCTCGACCTCGTCGATGATCTTCCTCACCCACTCCATGCTGGCTCCAGTCCCGGCCAAATCCGTGTCTGACTCAAAGCATAAAGGTCACGAACGATCGAGGCGAGTCCCCGCCCCACGTGAACCGCGCCGCGAATGATCGAGACGTGCGCCCGCGCCACGTGGAACGGTGACGCGAACCATTGATGCGTGCGCCTGTCCCACGTGCGGCGGTGGCGCGAACCATTGGTTCGTGCGTCTGTCCCACGTGGGGCGGTGCCGCGAACCATTGGTTCGTGTGCCTGTCCCACGTGGGGCGGTGGCGCGAACCATTGGTTCGTGTGCCTGTCCCACGTGGGGCGGTGGCGCGAACCATTGGTTCGTGTGCCTGTCCCACGTGGGGCGGTGGCGCGAACCATTGGTTCGTGTGCCTGTCCCACGTGGGGCGGTGGCGCGAACCATTGGTTCGTGTGCCTGTCCCACGTGGGGCGGTGGCGCGAACCATTGGTTCGTGTGCCTGTCCCACGTGGGGCGGTGGCGCGAACCATTGGTTCGTGTGCCTGTCCCACGTGGGGCGGTGGCGCGAACCATTGCGGCAAAAAATCGGGGCGCCGGTGGTAAGTCGCATGGCGTGAGAGAGATGGCGCTTCTGCCACCCCTGTGGTCCGCCAGGCGGGACGGGCTGAAGCCCGTCCTACGTCCCACCGTTTCCGCGAGGGTCGCCGACCGATTGGTAGTACTGCTTCTGCGTACCGACGAAGAAACGTTCTCGTTTCCCGATCGTTTCGCCCGCCCAGATCTGGCCGCCCTCTCCCGCGGTGACGCTGAGTTCCCGTGTACCGCGCGCGGAATAGTAGAAGTACCGATCGTGCGCTGATCCGTTCTCAAGAAGCGTCGACGTGATGAGTTGCCCCGTTTGTGGGAAGCGAATGACGTAGCGGCCTCCCTGTTTCGGAAGCGGCGGGGCACCGGCCGTTTCGAAGCTGACCTCGGCCCAGCCGTGAAAGCCCTCCGGCAGGTAGTAGTCACAGGGCGTGCGGTTCGTCAGAAACGTTTCGCCGATCCATCCGCACGACGAAAGGAGCAGCACCGCGACGGCGACTGCTCCGATTCGCGGTCGCAGCTGGATTGTCAGCATCCTCGACATTCTCTCTCCGCGTTAAGTTGTCTTTCCAGATGCGACCCCAACTTACCGACCCGCGTCGCAAGTCGCCCGGCGTGAGAGAGATAGCGGCGAGTGGGCTTTGACCTACGCGGCTGGCCCGGTACGGCACCGCCAAATGCCGCCCTTCCCCTTCAGTGCCTGGAAGCGTCGAGCCGCCACGACTGCACGATCAGAAATTGGATCCCACCGCGGGGCGCGAGCTCGCCGTCGATCGTGACGCGTTGGCCCATCGCCGCAACCAGAGCAGCGGGTAACGACATCTTGTCTCTTGCGGGCAGGAGGATATAACCGGTGCGGGACCTCGGATCATAAAGAGCCACCGGAAGCCCACGTTTGGCACACTCGATCCCACATTGAGCATGGCCTGCTCCTCCGACTTGGTGGACGGCCCAGCAGTACGTCTCGACGACCTCGCCATTAACAGTGGCACGAGGTGCACCGAACACTTGCGCGGCGAGGAACGAGACGAATACGAGAAGCGTGAAAGGGAGGCTCCGCCTCCCCGCGTTCTTCATCACCCTGCAGCCTCCGGGTATCGAATGAACGATCCGTTCGAGTAAATGAGGTCATCGGCAAAGTTGGTGGTTGACCCACTGGCGAGATTCAAGACGCGGTCGGGCCGCCCGTCGCTTCCGAGCGACCGAATGACATACGTTTGAGCACGGCCGGCATCGTCGTAATCACTGACGGAGATCTGAAACGGCGTGCCCCAACTATCGGTAAGCGGCAGCTTTCGCACGTATTTCGGTTCCAACGCCCGAGCCAAATCCGAGAGTCTTCTTCGTTGTTCCACAGGATGCTTTTCTCTTCCGGCGGGACCAAACGAATAGGAGCCGGTATCGCCCGCACGCGCTTCCAAAGCCGTGGCAATCGTACGCATATCGGCCATAGTCCGGTGCTGCCGGCTGCGATTCATAGCCGTCATGAAGTTCGGCACGACTAGCCACGCCGCGAGAAAGATGGCCGCCACAGAGATGATGATGAGCGGCAGCAAAGCGCGTTTCATAACGAGTTCGTTAACTGAGACGCGATGCGGATCAAGAAGTATCGGCCGAAGAGCACCGCGTTATCCCGAGCTGAAGCCCGTCCTACGTTCTATTTCGCGATGACGAAGAATGCGGCGAGGGCACAGAGATATGCAGCGATGAACCCTCCGATCAGCGCGAGCAACGTTCCGCATCCACGGACGAAGCCTCGCGTCTTGATGAGGTGATACGGCACCGCGACCGGCCACGCGTAGAACACAAACCATCCGTGGTCGATGGAGGTCCATAGGCGGCGTGCGCGACAATCCGACAGCACCCACCACGAAAGGCCCCATGCGACGGCGAGGTAATAGAGGAGCATAAATCCCGGCGATACGTTTACAGACCGGGCCATGCACACAGCTGCACCGACATTCCCGAGGAAGAAGAAGAACACGACGATCGTCAGGGGTGATGGACGCACGATAGCGGCCACACCGCGGGAAATGCCGTTATGCACCCACGCACCTACTTCGGCGCCATCTGCTGGATTCGCCCCCAGTAATCGGCGCCGCTCAGCCATTGGCCGCCGTCGATCACGAACGCTTCGCCGGTGACGTAGGAGGCGTAGTCGCTCAGCAGGTATGAGGCTGCGTTGGCCACCTCGTCGAGCGTGGCGAAGCGGCGCAGCGGGATGGTGCGGCGGATGCCCTGCTCGATCATCTCGTTGGGGAAGAGACGTTTCGAGGCGCCTTCGGTGTGCACCGGGCCGGGGGCGATGGCGTTGACGCGGATCTTGTGGCGCGCCCATTCGACGGCGAGCGTCTGCGTCATCGCGAGGACGCCGGCCTTCGCGCTGGCCGAGTGGACGACGCCCGGCGCGCCCGTCCAGGCGTAGTTGGCGATCACGTTGAGGATCGAGCCGTTCTTCTTCGCGATCATCCGCTTGCCGACCGCGCTCGTGCAGTAGAAGGTGCCGTTCAGGACGATGTTGATGACGGTGTTCCAACCGTTGACCGTGAGCTGATCGGCCGGCGAGATGAAGTTGCCTGCGGCGTTGTTGACGAGGAAGTCGATCTTGCCGTGATCGCTCTCGACTTTCGCGGCCATCGCCTCCACCGCCTCGGCGTCGCGGACGTCGAGAGCCACGTAGTGCGCGGCGTCCGCGCGTCCGCTTTCGGTCCGCAGCGTCTCGACCGCCGGCGCGAGGTGCTCTTCGCTGCGCGATGCGATGACGACCGTGGCACCGAGCGAGACGAGCTTGCGCGCCATCCCGAAACCAATTCCCGTCCCGCCACCGGTGATGATGCCGGTGCGGCCCTCGAATGTCTTGTCCGGAAGCATTGGACCTCCTCTGCTCGCCCGCGATTCTATAATCCGCGCCCGGTGAAACACGTCCTCATCGCACTCCTCGCCGTTTCGCTCATCACATGCGGCAAGTCAGAGAAGCAAAAGCCGGTCGACGTCGCGGGGCAGAAGGTCTACGAGCTGCGCGGCAAGATCGTGTCGCGCGACCGCGGCGAGAACACGCTGAAGATCGACCATGAAGAGATCAAAGGCTTCATGGAAGCGATGACGATGGACTACACGGTCCGCGGCGCGAAGGTCGAACAGCTGCCGCCCGACGGGACGAAGATTCACGCGAAGCTGCACGTCGTCGATGACGCGTACTGGGTCAGCGACGTGCGTACGCCGTGAGGGGAGAGTCGGGAGTGGGGAGTCGACGGGTTACACCCTTCGACCAGGCGGCGACGCGGCTCAGCATTTTTCGCAGCGGCGGTGTGACGGCGCAGACGGCTTCGCAGACGATCGACACCGGCTCCAGGACGAGCGTCCGCCACGAGACGGCGCGCGGGATCGAGCGGACGGTCGCGTTCGCGCCGAGGATGATGCGCGTCAGGACCGAGGCTTTGAGGCGATGGGCGTGGTCGCAGAAGACCAGGTATGACGCGGCGGCGAACTTCTCGATGGCGATGGCGCGACTGAACACCAGATTGTCGACGGTGGTCATGGCCCATTCCTCGAGCACGACGACGGCGTGTGGGAGCTTCACCGCGAGGACGCTCGCCATCACCCACGCTTCGGAATGGTACGAGTCGCGGCTCGTGAAACCGCCGGTGACGATGACGCGGTCGACGCGTGCGGCGGCGATCGCGGACGCCACCTGCTCCGCGTAAACGTGCAGATCGGAGAAGCGGTCGTAACCGCAGACGATGGCGACCGGGCTTTCGCGCATCAGACGTGATACGTCTGCATGCTACATACCGTTGAATGTGTACCCGATCAGTAACACCGGCGCGAGCTCGCCCGCCTCGATTCGGGTGACGCCGCTCTCGATGATGGCGAGTCCGTTCGCGCCGAGCATCGACGTCGAGACGTGCGATCCCTGCGCTTTCATCGGCACGGCGAAAAGCTCGCCGTCGCGCGCGGTGACACGGACGCGCAAGTACGCGCGACGGTCGCCGGCGGCGCGTAATGGCGCGTCGAGCCGCACGTTGACGACCGGCGGAAAGAGCGACGTCTGGCCCGTCGCTTTCCGGATCGCGGGCGCGACGAAGAGGATGAACGCAACCATGCAGGAGACCGGATTGCCGGGCAAGCCAAACGCTACCTGCCCGCCCGGCAACCGCGAAACGACGACCGGCTTCCCCGGCTTCATCGCGACGCGCCAGACGCGTGTGTCGGCGCCGAGGTCGGCGATGGAGTCTTTGACGAAGTCGTAGGCACCGGCGGAGACGCCGCCGGAGGTGACGATGAAGTCGCAATCGAGCGCGTCGCGAAGGGCGGCGACGGTCGCCTCTCGCGTGTCGCTGACGATGCCGCGTAGCTGCGGCTCCGCGCCTGCTTCGCGCGCGAGCGCGGCGAGGGCGTATGAGTTCGAGTTGACAATCGCGCCGGCGCGGCGCGGCGCGTCGACCTCCACGACCTCGTTGCCGGTGGCGAGGATGGCGATCGTCGGTTTGCGGCCTACGGTGACGCTCGACTGCCCGAGGCTCGCGAGGACGCCGATCTCCGCCGGCCCGATCCGCGTGCCGCGCGCGATGACGGTGTCGCCCGCACGCATGTCTTCGCCGCGCCGCCTTACGTGCGTGCCGCGCTCGACCTTGCGATCGACGCGCACTAACTCGCTTCCGCCATCGGTGAGCTCGACCTGCGCGATGGCATCGGCACCTTCCGGCACGAGCGCGCCGGTCATGATCCGCGACGCCGTGCCGCGCTCGACGCGCCGTTGGGGAACTGTGCCCGCCGGAATGTCCTCGATCACGCGCAGCGTGCCGGGTGTGTCGTCCGCGATGACGGCGTAGCCGTCCATCGCGGAGTTGTCGCCCTCCGGCACATCGAAGGCGGCGGCCGCATCCTCGGCCAGCACACGATGCAGCGAGTCCCGGAGCGCGACCTGCTCGATGCCGAGGGGCGTGACGAGATCGAGGACCCGCTCCTGCGCCTCTTCGACGCTCAGCATCGGCTCGTGATCGTCGCTACCGCGAAATGTGGCCACGGTTCCGATGATAGATGCAGGCGGACTTCGCCGCGTACCACTGGCCATGAAGACGTTGCTCTTCGCGCTTTTCGTTGCGGCTTCGGCGGCCGGCCAGCCGATATTGGGCCCCGAAGTGAAATCGGCGCCGATCCCAGCGGCTGGCGATGTCGCGCTGCTTCCGCTGGGAACCGGATACGTCATCGCATGGCCGGAAGCGGATCGCATCAACGTCGGCCACCTCGACGGGACGCTTCAGGCGACGGACACGCCGTTCAGCATTCTCCTGCCCGCGCCGTTTGCTCCTCCGACATTCATCACGCTGGCGACCAACGGCAGCAGCATCCTGGTCGTCTGGAAAGAGCAGCCGCCGCTCGGTCATGCCGACTCCACGTACGCGGCGACGTTGACACGCGACGCGAAAGCGATCCTCGCTCCGCCGCAGTTCCTGAACGCCACTCCCAATCTTCCCGCGGCTGGCGCTCGCCTCGGCCGGTATGTCGTGGTGAGCGGCGACGAGACTCTCGTTCTGACGGAACGACTGGAGACGGACTCTCTCAGCGTGACGTTGGCTTCAGTCTCCGAGGCTTTCAATGCACAAGGGCACGTCGCAACAGTAACGGCGGCTATCGACAAGAACTGTCGTGGTTGCGCCTTTTGCTTTCCGACGTGCACCACGACTGAGACCTTCACATTCACGACACCGTCGGTGACGAAGAGCGTCGCATTCGTGTTTTTCGGATTCAACGTCCCTCAGGTTGAAAATCCAATCGTCGCGACGGATGGCGATCATTTCGTCGCTTTGGTCATCAAGAGCGGCGAGACGGATGTTTTCGAGCTCCGCGACGACCAACCGGCTGCCACGTGGATACTGGACCCGCTCCCTCTGCCTGGAATCATCGCGGCGGCGGGGAACGGAAGCGATGTCCTGGTCGTCTGGTGGAGCGCGCCGTCGATCAAGGGAATCGTGTTGCACGCCGACAGGTCCACGTCCCAGCCGTTCGTGATCGCGCAACACGCCGTCTACAACTCACCCAAGGTCTTCGTCTCGAGCTCGAACGAGTTCGTCGTCACCTACCGCTACGAAGACGCGATCGCGGGACGAGTCATCCACGTTCAAGGAGAGAGACAACGTGCGGTGCGTTAATTTCGCGGTTCTTGCGTTCACGCTTCTGGCGACGGCGGCGCTCGCGCAGCCGGTCGTCGGTCCGGAGGTCGTCAGCCCGCCGCTCACCGCATTCGACGGCGCCTCGATTGCGCCGCTTCGTGATGGATACGTGATCGCCTGGTCGGAAGATGGGCGAATCCGTGCAGGCCACCTGGATGCGACGCTTCATTTGACCGGCGCGATGCTCGATTTGCCGGTTTATGACGCCGACGGCGCCGCGAGACGGCCATCGGTGGCGACCACCGGAACGAGCGTCCTCGTCGCGTGGGAAGAGATCGGACCGTCGTTCGACGGAACGATCATCGCCTCACTGTCGCCCGACGCAGGAAGGCTCACCAACGGTCCCCGTCTCCTTGCGATCGCTCATCAGGACACGCCGCACGTCTACGCAGAAAAGGGGACGTATTCGGTCGTGCAAGGGGTGCTTGTTTTCAGCGTCAGTGAATCGCTGGAGGTAAGCGGCATTTCACCGTTCGACGGCGCGGCATCGATCGCCGTATCGCCGGCCGGGATCGCGTCGGCGGCGGTTCGGTATGAATTGGGCTCCCCTTGCGTCGGGAGCGGCGGAGGGTTCCCGCATTGGGGGGCAGAATGCCCCACGCACGCGACGATCACGATCGCGACACCGTCGCGCGTGTTTACCCTTTACGACGATTACGGCTTGTGGCTGTTTCCCGTCGCTCTGACGGAGCTCCCGCTCCTGACCTCGAACGGGGATGGATTCATCGTCACCTGGCGCTCGAAAACACCTCAAGCAGCGCTCCTCAACGCAGACGGAACCCTCGCCCTCTGGCCGTTCGGGGACATCGAAACAACGCCTGCCATCGCAGGCGAGGGATCTCGAGCGCTCGCGGTGTGGCACGACTCCGCGCTCTGGAGCTCAGCGTCGCTATTCGGCGTGGTCCGGCAGGACGACGGAACGACGACGCCTTGGTTCTCCATCGGCAACGGTCGCAATCCGATGGTCGTGGCATCCGGCTCCAATCGGTTCGTCGTGCTTTATCAAATCGACTCGCCCTCGCACGGAACGATTCTCGCGGGACGGCTCATCGATCTGCAGGAAGGACGAAAGCGCGCCACGCGGTAGCTACAATCGCCTTTGATGCGAACGCGCGCGCTGTACGCGCTGCTGATCGTCGCCGCGGGTGCGCGCTTGCTGCTGGCAGTCGGGGCGATGCCGCCTTACGCTGGACTCGACGAGGCGTGGCATGTCGCGCGGGTGGCGTTCGTAGCGCGGGAGCACCGGCAGCCGAACATCTCCGAGCGCTCGATCCCGCCGTACATCGGGCGCGCCATTCGCGGCGAGGAGTTGCCCGCGTTCGGGGAGACTCGCGCGGTACGGTCGATTGTCGATCGGCCATTCGTCGCAGGCGATCTCGTCCCGTACGAGAGTCCGAACTACGAAGCGCAGCAGCCGCCGATCTATTACGCGATCGCGGCGAAGCTCGCCGGAGGGAGCGCCGTCGGCGAACTGCGGCGGCTGCGACTCTTGTCTGCACTCTTCGCGCTGATCGTCATCCTCGCGGCCGCATCGATCGGCAATCGCTGGTTCGGCACGCGCGGCGTCGTCGTCGCCGTCCTCATCGCTTCGCTGCCGACGTGGATCACGCTCGTGATCCGGGCCAGCAACGACGCCATGGCGTGCGCGCTCGCGGCGGCCGCGATCGCCGTCAGCGCCTGTCATCCCGAGCGTAGCGAGGGACCTGGGCGGGCGGGCGGCGCCGCACACCCGCCCAGGTTCCTCGCTACGCTCGGAATGACAGCGGCGGAGGCGCTCCTCTGGGCGCTTGCCATCGCGACGAAGCTCTACGTCTGGCCGATCGCGATCGTGGCGCTGGTCTTCTGGCGCGTGCAGCGAGGATCGACGGTTCGCATTGCGATCGTCGTCATTGCGTGCGCCGTCAGCGCTCTGCTGACGATGCACTACCTCTCGGCGCACACGCACAACGCGTTCGGCGACTTCGGGTTCGATGCTCCGGCGCACCATGCGGCGCCGCGGCCGATCGCGTGGGGGCAGATGGCGAAGATCACGATCGCGTCGCTCGTCTGGACCAGCGGTCAGCACGCCGACGCGTTGCGTCCGCTCGCGATGCTGCTCTACGTGATCCCGCTGCTCGCCCTCGTGCGACTGCGAAGATCTCCGTACTTCGCCGCAGCAGGCTTCGCCGTCGCCGCCTTCGCGCTCGCACAGGCGGTCAACGCCGCCGCCTTCATTCGCCAGGCACGCGCCGCCGGCCTCGCGCTGCCGCTCGGAGGCAAGGAAGGGTGGTACTGGTACGCGCTCGCGCCGCTCGTCATCTGCGTCTTCGCGAAGCACGCACGAATCGCCGCGCTCTGGCTCCTCGCGTGGGACGTCGTGATCACCGAGGTCGCGCTCTTTCACGACTACGCCGGGGTCACGTCGCCGGGGGGAAAGAACGTCCTCTTCACCTGGGGGCCGCTGCACGCGCCATTCACGGCACACCTCGCCAATATCGGCGTCGGGCCGCTGGCGGCGCATCTCACCGCTCTGCGGATCGTCCACATCGCCGCGATAGGCGTGCTCTTCGCTTTAGAATCATCTTTGCATGACCGCCACGCTCACATCGGAGCCGCAGCAGACGCGAACGCGGCGTGACCGCATCCCGGTCGCCGTCCTCGGCGCCACCGGTTCGGTCGGCCAGCGCTTCGTGCAGCTCCTCGAACATCACCCCTGGTTCCGGCTGCATGAAGTCGTCGCATCGGAGCGCAGCGCCGGGAAGCTCTACGGCGAGGCGGCCGACTGGCGGCTCGACACATTGCTTCCCGATCCCGCCGCCGGCCTGAAGGTGAAATCGCTCGGCGGCGAGCTCGAATCGATGCTCCTCTTCTCCGGCCTCGATTCCTCGGTCGCGGGCGAAGCGGAAGACACGTACGCGAACCGCGGCGCGGTCGTCGTCACGAATTCGAAGAACCATCGGATGGACGCGGACGTCCCGCTGCTGCTCCCTGAAATCAACGCGGACCACATCGGCGCGATCGAGCATCAGCGCCGGCGGCGCGGCGGACGCGGCTACATCATCACGAACTCCAACTGCTCCACGATGGGACTCGCTCTCGCGATCGCGCCGATCGAGCGCCGCTGGGGCATCGACCAGCTCCACGTCACCACGATGCAGGCGGTCTCCGGCGCCGGTTACAACGGCGTCTCGTCGCTCGCGATCCTCGACAACGTCATCCCATACATCAGTGGCGAGGAAGAGAAGCTCGAGATCGAGCCGCGCAAGATCCTCGGCCGCTGGAATGGCGAGGCATTCGAGTACGCGCCGTTCCGGATCTCCGCGCAGACGAATCGGGTGCCGACGATCGACGGACATCTGATGACGATCTCGCTCTCGCTGCGTGACCGCGGCGGCAAGGGCGCCGGCGTCCCATTGAGTGAGATCCGCGATGCGCTCGAATCGTTCACCGGCGAGCCGCAGCGGATGAAGCTTCCGTCGGCGCCGGTGAAGCCGATCCACTACATCGACCTGCCGGACCGTCCGCAGCCGCGGCTCGACCGCGACCGCGAGGGCGGCATGACCGTCTCGATCGGACGGCTCCGACCGTGTCCTCTCCTCGACCTCCGCATGGTCGCGCTCGTCCACAACACCATTCGCGGCGCCGCCGGCGCCGCGCTGCTCAACGCGGAACTGCTCGAAGCGAAGGGCCTGCTGTGATCGTCATCAAGTTCGGCGGCACGTCCGTCGGAAATGCCGACCGAGTCGCGGAGGCGATCGACATCGTCGTGGCGCGCAGGCATCTCCGGCCGATCGTCGTCGTCTCGGCGCTCGCCGGCGTCACCGATGCGCTCGTCGCAGCCGCCGACGCGGCGAGGGCGCAACAGCCGGAGGTCGCGGCGTCGATCATCGCGGACGTCCGCCGCAAGCACGAGGACGTCGGGCTGCGGCTCATTCAACAAAGACAAGACTTCTTCGACGCGTTCGTCGCGCAGCTCTCGAAGCAGATCGAAGAGGTCAACGTGATCCTCAAGGGCTTCGCGTACCTCGGCGAGATCACGCCGCGCGGCGCCGACCGGATCATGTCGATCGGCGAGAAGTTTTCGTCCGTGCTGTTCGCCTACACCTTGATGATGCGCGCGCCCGCGGAACACGTTCATTCGGAGACGGTCGTCATCACCGACGACAACTTTGGCAGTGCCACACCCGACATGGACGCCACGACCGCGGCGGCAACCGAAGCGCTGCTGCCGATCGTCGAGCGCGGACACATCCCGGTGATGGGCGGCTTCATCGGCCGCACGCCGGCCGGCGCAACGACGACCCTCGGACGCAACGGCTCCGACTACAGCGCCGCGATCGTCGCGGCGGCGGTCGGCGCCAAGGAGGTGCAGATCTGGACGGATGTCGACGGCCTGCTCACGTGCGATCCGCGGCTCGTACCGGGAGCACACGTCATCGACCACATCTCGTTCGACGAAGCGGCGGAGCTGGCGCAGTTCGGCGCGAAGCTTCATCCGCGGACGCTCGAGCCGGCGATGACCGCGAACATTCCGGTCCGCGTCCTCAACACGCACAACCCGTCGTCGCCCGGCACCGTGATCACACGGACGCCGGACGCCTCCGCCGGACCGCGCTCGATCGCGCGGAAGCGCAACGTGACGATGGTGCACGTCACCTCGAACAAGATGCTCGGCGCGCACGGCTTCCTCGCGCGGCTCTTCAACGTGTTCGAGAAGCTGGGGATCTCGGTCGATCTCATAGCGACGTCTGAGGTTTCGGTATCGGTGACCGTGGACGAGAGGCAGAACATGGAGGAGCTCGAACGGAAGCTCCATGAGATCGCGGAGAGCGTCGAGATGCTCGACAACCAGTGCATCATCGCAATCGTCGGGCAGAACCTGATGGCCGACTCGCGTGTCGGCGCTCGCATCCTCGGCGCGCTCGACGGCGTCGGCGTGAAGATGATCTCCCTCGGCCGCTCCGGCCTGAACCTCAGCATCGTCGTCGACGACGCGGAGGCGGACGGCGCGGTCCGCGCGATTCACAACGCGCTCTTCGAGACTCCGGTGACCGTATGAAGATCGCGCTGCACGGCTACGGCAAGATGGGACAGACCGTGGAGCGTGTGGCGAAGGACGCGGGGCACGAGGTCGTCTGCGTCTTCGACGTCGACCGTGAGGAGCCGCTCGCCGGCGCCGAGGTGCTGATCGACTTCTCGCATGCGTCGGCGCTGGATCATGCGGTTGGGATTGCGAGCGCGAACAAGCTCCCGATCGTCATCGGCACGACGGGATGGAACGAGCGGGCGGACGACGTCAGGAAACGGGTGCAGGACGCCAAGATCGGCTGCGTGTACGCGTCGAACTTCTCGCCGGGAGCGAACGTCGTTTTCGCTCTCGCGCATCGCGCGGGGGAGCTGTTCGCACGATTCCCGCAGTACGCGGCGGGGATGGAGGAGCGGCACCACTCGCAGAAGAAAGACGCGCCGAGCGGCACGGCGCTGAAGATCGCCGGCGAGGTGAAGGCCGGCAGCGGCGCCAAGCTCGACCCGCCGATCGCCGCCTCGCGCGTCGGGAGCGAGTTCGGGCTGCACACGCTCTTTTTCGACTCGCCCGACGATCTGATCGAGATCACGCACCGGGCGCGCGGGCGCGACGGGTTCGCGCGCGGCGCCGTTCTCGCCGCGGAGCTGATTCGCGGCAAACAAGGGTTCTACCGATTCGATGAGCTGGTGATGTCATGAAATTCCGCGGCCTCGGTACAGCACTCGTCACTCCATTCAAGACAGACGGCGCAATCGACGACAGCGCTCTGGCGCGATTCGTCGACTGGCAGATCGAGGAGGGCGTCGACTTCCTCGTCCCATGCGGGACTACCGGCGAGAATCCGGCGCTCTCGCTCGACGAGCACCGGCGCGTCGTCGAGATCTGCGTGAAGCGGGCAAACGGCCGGGTGCCGGTGCTCGCCGGCGCCGGCAACAACTCGACCGATCGAGCGATCGAGCTCGCGATGATCGCGATCGACCTCGGAGCCGACGGCGCACTGACCATCACTCCGTACTACAACAAGCCGACGCCCGACGGCCTGCGCCGCCACTTCGGCCTCCAGGCGGAAGCGATCGAGAAACGCGCGAGCGGCTTCCCGATGGTGATGTACAACGTCCCGGGACGTACCGGCGTGAACATGACCGCCGCCACCACCCTGCAGATCGCGCGTGAAATCCCGAACGTCGTCGCGGTGAAAGAGGCGTCGGCGAACATGGAGCAGATTTTGACGATCCTGCGCGATCGTCCGGACGGCTTCGGCGTGCTGTCGGGAGACGACGCCTGGACCGTGCCGATCATCGCGTGCGGCGCCGACGGCCTCGTGTCCGTTGCGAGCAATGAAGTCCCGCGCCTCATGAAGGAGATCGTCAGCTCGGCGCGGCGCGGCGACTTCAAAACGGCGCGCACCGTGAACGCGCGCCTGCTGCCGCTCCTCACCGGCAACTTCATCGAGTCGAATCCGATCCCGGTGAAGACGGCGATGAAGATGATGGGGATCCTGGAGAACGACACCGTCCGCTCACCGCTCGCGCCGATCACCGACGCGAATCGGAAGAAGCTCGAGGCGATCCTCCGGGAGTGCGACGTGCTCGAGAAGGTGAACGCGTAATGCCGACGGTCGAAGAACGTCTTGCCGCGCTCACTCCGAACACTGACCGCACCGAATCGCTCAAGGTCATCGGCCTCTTTCTCACGGAGCTCGAAAAGGGAACCGTTCGCGCCGCGATGCGCGACGCCGATGGCGTCTGGGCGGCGCAGCCGTGGGTCAAGCAGGGAATCCTCGCGGCGTTCCGCGCCGGAAATGTGACCGAGTACCCAGCCGCTTCGCTCTCGTTCATCGACAAAGACACGCTGCCGGCGCGCCGATTCAAACCGCAGGACGGCGTTCGCATCGTGCCCGGCGGCTCGTCGGTGCGGCGCGGCGCGTACATCGGCAAAGGCGTCGTAATGATGCCGCCCGCGTACGTCAACATCGGCGCCTACGTCGACGATGACACGATGATCGACTCGCACGCGCTGGTCGGCTCGTGCGCTCAGATCGGAAAGCGCGTCCACCTCTCCGCAGCGGCGCAGATCGGCGGCGTGCTCGAGCCGGTCGGCAATGTCCCGGTCGTGATCGAGGACGATGTCGTCGTCGGCGGCAACTGCGGCATCTACGAGGGAACGATCGTCCGCGGGCGCGCCGTCATCGGCGCAGGCGTGATCCTCACCGGCTCGACGCCGGTGTACGACCTCGTACGCGGCCAGGTCTATCGCAGGACCGCCGATCACCCGCTCGAGATCCCATACGGCGCCGTCGTCGTCCCCGGCTCGCGTCCGATGAAAGGCGCCTTCGCCGAGCAGCACGGCCTCCAGGTCGCCGCGCCGATGATCGTCAAGTACCGCGACGAGAAGACCGATTCGGCGACCGCGCTCGAGGATGCACTTCGTTGATTGCGGACCGCTTCGCCAATATCGAGCTTTCTCTGATTCGCCAGATCAACGCGCTCGCCACGAGCGAGTCGATCAACCTCGGCATCGGCGAGCCGAATCTGGAGCCCGACGAGACGTTCCGTGAGTTCGCGAAACGTGCGGCGACGACGTCGTGGCACTACTCGCCGAACGCAGGCAACGTCTCGCTCCGCAAGAAGCTTGGCGATCCGAACGAGATCTGCGTCACGGCCGGAACGGAGGAGGCGCTCTACGCGATCTTCCAGGCGTTCGTGAATCCGGGCGACGAGGTGCTGATCCCGAATCCCGGTTTCGTCGTCTATGCCACGCTCGCGAAGATCTGCGGCGCGACTCCCGTACCGTACGACCTCGAGCCGTTCGTCTGGACTGTCGGCAAGCTCCCGGTCACCTCGAAAACGAAGCTGATCGTCGTCAACTCGCCGTCGAACCCCCTCGGAGCCGTGATCGACGAAGCGAAGCTGCGAGAGATCGCGAATCTGGGACCGCTCGTCGTCAGCGACGAGGTGTACCGCGAGATCTGGTACGAGTCGCCTCCGGCGTCGATGCGCGGGATGTCGCCGAACGTGATCGCGGTTGGCGGGATGTCGAAGTCACACGGCATGACCGGACTCCGTCTCGGCTGGATCCACGCACGGCCGGAGCTGATGAAGACGATCGTGATGGCGCATCAGTACATCGCGACCTGCGCGTCCGTGTTCAGCCAGGCCCTGGCCGAGGAGGTCATGGATCACGAGGAGTGGAACGCGCAGTGGCTCGCAAATGTGCGGGCGCAGTTCCGTGACCAGCGTGAGGCGGCGTTGTACGCGCTCCGGCAGGAGCTCGACATGGCGATCGATCCGCCCGCCGGCGCGTTCTACGCGTTCGTGCCAGTGCCGTTTTGCAAAACGCTCGAATTCGCGAAGACCGTTGCGACCGACGCCGGAGTGCTCGTGATTCCCGGTATCGCGTTCGGGAGCGCGGGCGAAGGCTTCATCCGCGTTTCGTATGCTGCAACCACGCAGCAGATCGCGGCCGGTATCGAGCGCATTGGCAGGTGGTTGCGCACTTCTATTGCAGGGTGATGGTGCGATGTCGTCGAGAGTAGCGCAGCACGATTCGGTCGCCTCAGCGGAAGTCTCGCTCTACCACAACGTGCTGAAGATCAAGCAGGAGCACGAGCTGCAGAACCTCGGCATCTCGTTCTACGACTGCGAGACGACCATCCAGTGGGCGTACAACGCCGATCACTACTTCCACGCCGCGTCGACCATGAAGCTCGCCGTGCTCCTCGGCGTCTTCCGGCAGGTCGACCGCGGAGAGCTCACGCTCGACGCACCCGTCCACGTCCGCAACCGCTTCACCTCGATCGTGAACCAGGAGCCGTTCATGCTCGACCTCTCGCGCGACGCCGACCCGAACGTCTACGGCCACCTCGGCAAGACGCTCACCGTCCGGGAGCTCGCGTACTGGATGATCACCCTCTCGAGCAACCTCGCCACGAACCTCCTCGTCGAGGTCATCGGGATCGCGAACGTGCAGGCCGCGCTCGACGAGCTCGAGATCGACGGCATCCGTGTCATCCGCGGCGTCGAGGATCAGGCGGCGTTCGAGGCGGGGCTCAACAACGAGGTCACGGCGAACGGTCTGCTCAAGCTCCTCCGCCTCATCGCGGAGGAGCGCGCGTATTCAAGAGAAGCGTGCGAGGAGATGCTGAAGATCATGCTTGACCAGCAGTACCGGAGCGGCATCCCCGCCGGCCTGCCGAAGGCCGCCCGCGTCGCCCACAAGACAGGGAACATCTCGACGGTGCATCATGACGCCGGTATCGTGTACCTGGAGAAGCGCAAGCCGTACGTCCTCGTCATCCTGACGCAGTTTACGGCGGAGACGAGACGCGGCACCGCGGTCGCGGACGTATCGCGCGACATCTTCAACGCGATCTCCGGGATGATGTATGAGTGATGGTAATGGCGCCCCCAACCTGAAGGTCGTCGACGCCTTCGATCTCGATGACGAGCTGCGGACGCTCCTGCGTCCCGGCGAGATGGTGAAGGACGAGAAAGGGCGCCGGCACCGCCTGCCGCGGTACTTCTACGAGGTGCCCTCGCACGACGTCGCGATGCAGACGCGGCTCACGCATCACTTCGGCCTGAACGAGTTCATCCTCGTCGACCTGAAGGAAAACCAGCGCCTGCAGCAGTTTCCGACGTACGTCCCGTGCGCCGTCCGGACGCTCGCCTTCTACCTGGAGCAGTTCCGGGCCGCGGCGGGCGCGTCCGTTCATATCGCGGTGAACGGGGGCTACCGGTCGCCGGCGCACAAGATGTCGCACGGGGCAACGCCGCACATGTGGGGGACCGCCGCCGACGTATACCGGATCGGCTCGACGATCCTGAAGACAAAGGAATTGATCGAGAAGTACAACGAGGTCGCGGAAGATCTTTCCGACGACCTGCACGTCCTCCCTATGGGCCACGTCACCGGCAGCGCTGCCGACGATCACGTCCACGTCGACCTCGGTTACATCACGCTCATCCCTCGTGAAATCAGCGAGGACAGGATGGAGCAGCCGCAGGAAAACCGCCCCAGATTCGCCTACGAAGAGCGTCGGCGGAAAGAGCGGCGGCACTCGGTGGAAGAGGCTTCCGAGCCGCAATAGCTGGCCACCGGTTTGCTAGAGCACGGCTAGGTAGTTCCGTACCTCCGCAGTCCATCCTCAGCCTGGGATACCGATGTCTGAAAAAGGGAAGAAAGAGCGACCACTGAGCGAGCGCGAGCGCCGGCTGCGCCGCCGGCTCGAACGTGACACGCTCCGGATGCCGGTCATCGGGATGGAGTCGGAGTTCAACGTCTGGCTCGACGAGGTAGAGATCAATCCCGAGCCTTATTGGAAGCATCCGAAGGCGTTCATCGACGCTCCGCTGCTCCATCGGGAGAAGACCTCGTCGCACATTCCGACCGGTGGGGCGGTCTACTTCGATCGAGGGGTGATCGAGGTCGTGACGCCGGTCATCGAGCTGGCGCCGCAGGCGACCGCGAGGATGGTGCGGAACCTCTGGGAGCAGATCCAGTTCGTCCGTGACCAGCTGACCAACTGGGAGCAGAAGACCGGCCACACCGTGCGGCTGAAGGCGTACAGCAGCCACTACAACATCACCTACGAAGTCCCGAAATCGAAGCAGACGGCATCGCGCAACGAGAAGAAGCTTGCGTGGCTGCTGGCGCACGTCCTTCCGGTTCCGATGATGCTCGTCGGAGCAAACCGGCGCTCGACCGGAATCGGCGTCCGGCCGCGGGGCGGCCGTATCGAGGTGACCTCGGACTTCACGCCCGATCCGGGGCTCATGGTCGCTACGGCGACGCTGGTCGTCGGAATCGTCCGCGACCTGATCTCGTGGCCCTCGTACGATCTCTCGCTCCTGCGCGACCTGCCGATCCCGATCATCGACGGCGTCACGCCGGGCAAGCACACGACGCGAAAAGGGTGGCTGACGAAGGACTTCCATTACCCGCAGAGCCCCTTCACGTCGAATATCGACGCGCCGATCTGGACGACGCAGTTCGGCGACAAACGTTCGCTGCGGCAGATCGGGCGCGATACCGCCTGGTTCTTCCGCCACTCGATCCGGCGCTACTCCGACCCGTTCAGCTTCCGGCTGCTATTCGCGGTGCTGGAGGGTCGGGCGACCTCGATGCTCGAGCTGGACGACCGGCCGAAGGCTTACGAGGATGTCGGGCGCCTTTGCCGGTGGGGAATGGTCATCGACGAGCTCCGGAACTTCGACGCATTTCAGGAGCACGCGCCGTCACTCGAGTACATGGAGGAACGCCACCGGGCCCGTCTGGCCGAGGCACCGCAACTGGATCTGAAGTCGCCGGGCGTTCAGCCGGGCGTTCAGCCGCTCGTTGCGATCGCTCCGGCACAGCCGGCGCAGCGCTCCGCAGTTCCGCGCGTCCCGCCGCTCTACCTCGACCGCCGCGGCATGTCGTTGCTGGAAAACTCGGCCCGGGAGCGCCGGAAACGCCCCGACCGACGCCGCAAACAGTTCACCGTCCCCTTCCCCGACCGCCGTCTCACCCGCTCCGCGTACGAGCAGGTGTTCCTGAAGCTCGTCTCCGGCGGGCGCCTCCGCGTCGGCAACGACCTCTACACGCCGGTCGGGATGAAGGGTTGGTACCACGCCATCTTCCGCCGCGAGTCCGACGGCAGCGAAAAGCTGCTGACGATCGACCAGCTCCTGCGGAAGATGAACGACTGGACGAGCTGACTACTCGGTCGTCCGGCGTTCCCAGTCTTCGCGGATCGCGGCGGTGGGGGAGCGGCCTTTGAGCCGCGGCTTCTCCAGGATCGTGGCGAAGAGGTCGGCGACGCCCCAGGAGAGGAACGTCGTCGCCGCCACCGTGAAGAACTGCGTCAGTGTCGAGAGATCGAGCAGAAAGACGATCGCCAAGGGAACGGCGATCCCCATGACGATGATGCCGACGATCAGGCGAGGCCCGGACACGCCGCGATTCTATCCCGCGGCTACTCCGCGGCGGTCTGGGATGCCTGCTGCGCATCCAATTGTGTCGACAGCCGGTCACCCAGGTTCTGCTGGTAATCGCGAACGCGTGAGACGTAGTTCCGTGTCTCGCGGAACGGCGGAACACCGTTGAAACGCTGCACGTTGCCCGGCCCCGCGTTGTACGCGGCGACGATCTTCTGCTGGTCGCCACCGAACTGATCGCTCAGGTATTTCAGGTACTTCGCGCCGGCCTGGATGTTCTGGACCGGGTCGAGCAGGTTGCTCGCCCCCATCCAGCGTCCGGTCCGCGGCACGAGCTGCATGAGCCCAATGGCGCCGACGCGCGAACGGGCGCTCGGGTTGAATTTCGATTCGGTGTTGACGACCGCCGCGACCAGCTCCGGCGACAAGTTGTTCTTCTTCGCCTCGTTGTAGATGACCGACCCGAACGGGACCTCTTTCGCGAAGAACTGCTGCCTGATCACATCCGTGATCACTGCCATCTTCTCCGGTGCCTGCTCGATCGCCTGCACCGGGGCCGTCGCCGCCTGCTGGATGCCCGTGGTCACCGCCTGCATCCCGGTCGTCACGCCGCCCGCGACCCGCTGCGCAATGCTCTGCGCCTGCTGCAGATCGCTCTGGATGACCTGAGGCTGGGCGCTCTCTGGAGCCGGCGCGGTATTGGCCGCAGGCGTCTTGCCCGTGCTCTCGGCGTCATGAATCATCTTCATCGGGACGCCCAGCCCCCCGAATGCGAGCGACGCACCGAGAGCCCAGGTCGCGTACTTCTTCCGGAGGCCGGCGAACCGGCGCGGCTTCACCTTCTGCACCTCCTGGCGCAGGTCGGATCTTCCATAACCATCGAGAAACCGCTGTTCGAACGGTCTGCTGGTCTTCGGCTGCTCCATTTTGCCCGCTCCTCCGCTCTCTTATTTGCAATCGCGCTACCACATTCAACCTATTGAAACGATTATGTTTGATGAAATATTGACCCTTGCGACTTGGCCCATCGCTTGAAAACTGCTATCTATCGATGAGCTATGGCTGCCCGGAACCTCATCCTTGGAGTGGCGCTCGCCGGAGCGCTGGTGCTCGCGCCTAAGCTGGCGGACGCCCAGAGCGTCGGCTGCGAGCACCCGATCCAGCTCGATGACTCGGTCATGGCGTGCTACCGCTACGGTCCCGAGATCCCGCCACCGCCCGCCCTCGTAATCGCTGAACCGAAAGCGAGCCCGTTCCAGCTCCGGGCGCTCAAATACGCCGCGCTCTCGCTGAAGCACAAGCTGACGGGGCTGGCGAGCTACTATTCAGCCTCGCTGGACGGGACGCTCACCGCCACTGGCGCGATCTTCCACAATCGGGACCTCACAGCGGCCCACCTGACGCTCCCGCTCGGCACCTGGGTCGAGGTGACCTCCAGGGCGACGGGCAAGACGATCCGCGTCCTGGTCAACGACCGTGGGCCGTACGTGAAGAAGTTCACGATCGATCTCTCCAAGGCCGCCGCCCGAGCCCTCGGAGTGGACGTCGCCGAGGATCGCTACGTCGATATCCGGGTCGTCGCCCTGCCGGGCGAGGAGCCGCTTCCTGAGAATTGGCAGCTGAAGGCAGACACGGCGGCGTCCTCGATCGCGTCCGCGGTCACGCCGGAAGAGTGAAGCAGAACGCGCTGCCTTCCTGCGGGTTCGAGTCGACCGAGAGCGCTCCCCCCTCTTCCTCGATCGCCCGTTTCGCCAGGTAGAGGCCGTAGCCCGGCCCGCCGCCGCGCGACTTCTCGAGCTTGCTCATCCCGCCGAGCTCGAACACCTGCGGCGCGTACTTCGGGTCGATCCCGATCCCGTTGTCGCGGATGCAGATCCGGTGAGTGCCGTCGTTCTGGCTCACCTGGAACGTGATCTGGCGCTCCCCTTTCGCGCGATCGGTGAAGAAAAGCGCGTTCGAGACGATCGCGCCGATCGCTTCCCGCAGCTTCTCCGGATCGGCGTTCACGACCGGCAGGTCCGGCGGGACATTGAACGTCACGCCTCCCTCCTCGATCGCGTAGTTGTGCTTCTGGATCACCTCTTCGACGATCTCGCGAAGCGGCGTCGGACGGCGCACGCTCGGCCGCGCCAGGAGTTTGACCATGTGCGACATGTCGTCGAGCACCCGCTTCATCTGCTGCGCGCTCGACCGGATGCGGCGGAGAAAGTCCTCCCCCTCCTCATCGAGCTTGTCGACGTAGTCGGCGAGCAGCAGCTCACTGAATCCGTCGATCGCAAAGATCGGCGACTTGAGGTCGTGCGACAGGACGCTGAACAACCTCAACAGCTCGTCCTGCGACAGCGGCTTCTCCGGATCGATGTCGATGGCCAATCCTCCGAAGCGTGCACGAGTGCAACGGAGAGGCCATCACCCCTTTCGATAGGCGGCGATCTGGCCCTGCCCGAACACCTGCGTCGATCCGTCGGCTCGAATCGCGAGGGCGGTGCTGGCGGGGATGCCGATGCCGAGGCGGATGTCGGGGAGGGACATGAGGCGGCGGAGGGCCGTATCGTCGAAGCCGGCGTCGATGACGGTATTCGGAAGCCATCCCATGCCGTCGATTGATGTCGTAACGCCGCGCATGTCGCGGACGTGCGTGCCGAAGGAAGACGCCGCGGCGCCAATCGCGGCGACCACGGCACCGTTCGACGCGGCCTCACGGAGCGCGATTTCGGCCGCCGACTCGCGGAGGGTGCCGAGAAGAGTGTTCGTCACGCCGCCGCCGATGTAGATCATCCCGGCGCCGAGGATGGCGTTCAGGTTCTTCGGGCGCCGGTTGTCGCGGCCGCGGTAGATCGGAACATTCACCGTTTCGACCCCTCGGTCGATCTCGTGAAAGTACTTCCCGAGGTGCTGAGCGTACTCGGCGGAGCCGGAGGCGGTGGGGAGAAACGCGATCGTGCGGCGGTCGCGCGGCATCTGCGCGAGGAGAAACTCGTCGATCTCACGCGTCTCGCCGAACGAGAATTCGCCGCCGCCGATCAGCACCAGAAGGCTGACCGGAACGATCGTCTCGACGCTTAGAGGCTGATTCATTTCTTCAGAAACACCGGCTGCGTCCACGCGCTATGCCCGTTCGAATCGTCGACGCGAATGCGGATGTACTTTTCGTCGCGGACGACGGTCGTCCGGTACTTCGAGTAGCCGTCCTCGTGAATCTTGACGTGCAGATCCTTTCCGTCGAAATCGATCGCGTCGAGCATCACGCCGGTCGAAGCATAAAAGTCGCCGCGGCGAATTGCATCGAGAATCGACACCTGATCGAGCTTCTCGGCGCGGACGACGATCCATCCCTTACCCGGCGGCGCGTAGTCGTTCACCTTCGCGTCGCAGTGGAAGTGGTGCGCGTCGTCGATGGCGACGGCATAAACGCGCTTCCCGGAGCGGAGCAGGTCATCCCACATCGCCTCGACCGGCTCGATCCCGCCGCCGCCCTGCATGTTCACGAGCGGATGCCCGCTGGCGATCTCGAGCAGCGTGAAGCCGTTCACCTGCTTCATCTCGTCCGCGCCGAATGCCCAGCCGAAGTTCGGATGGTTGATCTCCGCGATCCCGCCGGCGTCGCGGACAACGTCGACGTCGTGCTGCAGCGTCGACACGATCGAGTCGCCATGCTGCGGGGTCACAACCTTCGAGACGCCGATCGCGTTCACGTGCAGCGGCTTCTTCGCGAAGCGGTCGGTCACCTCTTCGCCCGGAATCAGGAGCAGCTTCTCGTCCTGCACCGCGGTCACTTTGTTGTGATCGCTGATGACGAGGAAGTCGTAGCTGTGGTCGCGGTACCAGCGCACGACGTCGGCCGGCGACGAGTCGCCGTCGCTCTCGGTCGTATGCGTGTGGAGATTGCCGCGATACCAGTGCGGCTCAGCGCCAGCACTCAGCGCAACGAAGACGCCAAGCACCAACCACCGAGCCCTAAGCACCGATCAGCGCCCCATGACCTCGGAGACTCTCTTCCCCATATCGCTCGGCGCCTTCACGACGTGAATCCCTGCCGCTTCGAGCGCCGCCATCTTCTCGGCCGCCGTCCCCTTGCCGCCGCTGATGATCGCGCCCGCGTGGCCCATGCGACGTCCCGGAGGCGCCGTCTGGCCCGCGATGAACGCGACGACCGGCTTGGTCACGTGCGCCTTCACGAACGCCGCGCCCTCTTCCTCGGCACTCCCGCCGATCTCGCCGATCATGATGATCGCCTCGGTCGCGGGGTCCGCCTGGAACGCCGCGAGGCAGTCGATGAAGTTCGTTCCCGGCAACGGGTCGCCGCCGATGCCGACCGCCGTCGACTGGCCGATGTGCCGCGTCTGGCCGACCGCCTCGTACGTCAGCGTTCCGCTGCGCGAGACGATCCCGACCGGGCCGGGGGAGTGGATGTGTCCCGGCATGATCCCGATCTTCGCCTGTCCCGGCGTGATGATGCCGGGGCAGTTCGGCCCGATGAGCCGCGACGGGGAGCGCCCTTCCGCGACCGCGCGCGCGTTCGACTTCTTCAGGAAGTCATGCGCGCGCATCATGTCGTTCACCGGAATGCCTTCCGTGATGCAGACGATCAGCTCCACGCCGGCGTCGGCCGATTCCATCACCGCGTCGGCCGCGAACGGAGGCGGGACGAAGATCAGCGAGCAGCTCGCGCCCGCTTTCTCACGCGCCTCGCGGACGCTGTTGAAAACCGGGAAGCCTTCGTGCGTCGTGCCGCCCTTGCCGGGCGTGACGCCGCCGACGACCTGCGTTCCGTAGTCGCGGCACTGGATCGCGTGGAACGTTCCCTCGCGTCCGGTGATGCCTTGAACGATGACCTTGGTGTTCTTGTCAGCCCAAATCGCCATTGACTATTTCCCTTGCGCCGCCGCGACGACCTTCGCCGCCGCGTCTCCCATGCCGTCTGCGGTGATGAGCGGGAGCCCCGACTTCGCCAGGATCTCCTTGCCGAGCTCCACGTTCGTTCCCTCGAGCCGGACGACCACCGGAACGGGCAGGCCGATCTCGCGCGAGGCGCTCACGACGCCTTCCGCGATGCGGTCGCCGCGCATGATGCCGCCGAAGATGTTGATCAGAATCGCCTTGACGTTCTTGTCGCTGAGGATGATGCGGAACGCGTTCTTGACCTGCTCGGCGCTCGCGCCGCCGCCGACGTCGAGGAAGTTCGCCGGTTCGCCACCCGCGAGCTTGATGATGTCCATCGTCGCCATCGCGAGGCCTGCGCCGTTCACCATGCAGCCGACGTTGCCATCGAGCTTGATGTAGTTGAGGCCGAACTTCGACGCCTCGACCTCGAGCGGGTCCTCTTCATTGAGGTCGCGCATCTCGACGATGTCCTTGTGCCGGAAGAGCGCGTTGTCGTCGAAGTTCATCTTGCAGTCGAGCGCGAGGACGTCGCCCTCCTTCGTCAGGAGCAGGGGGTTGATCTCGGCAAGCGACGCGTCGGTCTCGATGTACGCGCGCATCAGCTTCTGCATGAAGTCGACGCACTTCTTATAGGCATCGCCGGTGAGGCCGAGGGCGTTCGCGACAGCGCGCGCCTGGAAGCCCTGCACGCCGAGGACCGCGTCGATCGGCTCGCGGTGGATCGCCTTCGGATCGCGCGCGGCGACCTCCTCGATCTCCATGCCGCCCTGCTGCGACGCCATCACGACCGGCATCCCGATGCGGCGGTCGAGCGTGATGCCGAGGTACAGCTCGCGATCGATGTTGAGCGCCTCTTCGATGAGCACCTTCCGCACCTCGCGGCCTTCGGGGCCGGTCTGGTGCGTGACGAGGGTCATCCCGATCATCTTCTTGGTCAGGTCGGCTGCTTCATCCGCGTCCTTCGCGAGCTTGACGCCGCCGCCTTTGCCGCGGCCGCCGGCGTGGATCTGCGCCTTGACGACCACTCGTCCGCCGAGCTGTTTCGCGGCCGCGCGCGCGTCCTCCGGAGAGTCGACGACGATGCCGCGCGGCGTCGGGACTCCGTACCGCCGCAGGATCTCTTTTGCCTGATATTCGTGGACCTTCATAGGGCGGCGAGTTGTATCACATCGCCGGAGGCGCAACCGTGATGGCGCCAGCCATCTCAGGCTGATGCATTGTGCAGACGAATCGGTAGATTCCATCGCGGTGGAACGTGAAGACGACCGTCGTCTTCTTCAGCGGCGGAAGCTTGAATTGGGAGAGGACGGAGTTACGGTCGTTGAGGAGCATGAAGTCGTGCTCGTCGTCCGACTGCAGGTTCCAGAACGTGATCTCGGTCGGCTCGTCGCGATGGACTGCGATCGCTGTCGGTGAGAAGGCGTAGACCTCGCCGAACGTGGCGACGGTGTCCTTCGGCCCGCTCTCCTTGGTCGCGATCGCCTCGCAGAGGACGGTCACCTTCGCCTTCGGCTGACCCCCAATCGTGAGGTCGTTCTTGGGAGCGGACTTGCTGCAGGCGACGAGGCATAGAGCAACGACGAACAGCTTTCGCATGGTGTGATCCTACAATCGCGCGCGATGGAGATCGGCGAAGAGATCACGATCGAGCCGGTGGAGCTCGTGGCGGGGGGCGCGGCGCTGGCGCGCATCGACGGCTTTCCCATTTTCGCAACGAACGTCTATCCCGGCGACGTGGCGCGTGTCCGCGTCACCGAGGTGAAGAAAGGCTTCGCGCGGGCGGAGCTGGTGTCGATCGAGTCGCCATCCTCATTACGTCGCGCCGCGCCTTGTCCGATCGCGGAGGAGTGCGGCGGCTGCGACTGGACGGCGCTGCGCCTCGACGTCCAGCTCGAAGCCAAGCACCGGATTCTGACCGAGTCGCTCCGGCGGATCGGCAAGTTCGATGTCGGGACGCTGCCGCCGATCACAATCCACCCGTCGCCGCTGAACTATCGCCTCCGGTCGCGGCTTCATCGGGAAGGCGATGCCATCGGCTTCTACGCCATGCAGTCGCACCGCGTCGTGCCGCTGTCGTCCGACTGCGAGGTGGTGGGGCTCGAGCTCCGTACGCATCCGGTGGAAGGCGAGTCTTGGGACGTGGACGGTCCGATCCTCGGCTACCACGTTGCGCACGACGCGTTCTTCCAGGTGAACCGGCACCTGCTCGGCACGATGCTGCGGCTGGTCGCCGAGATCGCCGAGGGCACGTCGTCGAAGCGGACGGCCGTCGACCTTTACTCCGGCGTCGGCTTCTTTTCGCGCCCGCTCGCACAGGTTTTCGAGCGCGTGACGGCGATCGAAGGGTGGCGGGCGTCGCATCAATGCGCGAAGGCCAATGCCGCGCCGAACGTGAAGCTCGTCAACGCGCCGGTGGAGCAGTGGATCGATCACATGCCGCGGACCGACTTCGTTTTTCTCGACCCGCCCCGCTCCGGCGCGAAGCGGAACGTGATCGACGCGATCGCGCGGAAAACCAACGAGCGCATTTGCTTCCTCGCCTGCGATCCCGTAACCTTCGCCCGCGACGCGAGCAGGCTGGCCGCGTCGGGTTGGCGACTCCACACGCTCGACCTCCTCGACCTCTTCCCCAACACCCATCACGTCGAGACGCTCTCTTCGTTCGAGCGTGCATCATGAAGCCCCCGCCGGAATCATTCTTCTCGGATTCGTCTGCGGTTTAGCGACGACCCTCGTTCATCCGCAGACGTGCGCCGTCGCGTTCCTGCTGATCGCCGTTCTGTCGCTCCGCGTCCCGCAGGCCGCGCGATTCGCATTCGCGCTCGCGTGCGGGATCCTGATCTCGACGCATGCGGCGCATCTGCGCGATCGCGAGAACCGTGCACTGGTCGACGAGACGCGTTTCATCACGGTTACCGCCCCACTCGATCACGACTGGACGCCCCGAAACACGCTGCGCGTCAATCGATTCAATGAAACGAACCAGCCGCTCACGATCTACGCGCGCTTCCCGCCGCCGCCGATCGGGATGCACACGACCGTCCGCGCCGAGGGGTTCCTGCGGAGGAGCGAGCGCGGAGCGTGGTCGTTGACGCTGAAATCGGAGCGCCTCCTGTCGTACTCGGGCGAGCTGCGCTGGTTCGACCCGCAGCGCTGGAACCGCGCTCTGACGGCGCGCATCGAGCCGCTGGCGACCGACCATCCGACCGAGGTCGCACTGATCGAGGCGCTGGCGCTGGGGCGCGGCGAGCGGCTGAGCGATGACGTTCGCAACAGCTTCCGGCGCGGCGGGACATACCACCTCCTCGTCTTCTCCGGCCTGCAGATCGCGCTCGCGGCGGCGACGCTCGCCTGGCTGCTCCGCTGGCTGCACGCGCCGAGAGCGTCCGACTGGCTCCTGCTCGTTTTCGCGATTCTTGCGCCGTTGTTCATCGGACCGACGGCTTCCGTGTCGCGCGCGAGCATCGCGATCGCGCTGTATGCAGTCTCGCGAATCGCAAAGCGGCCGACCTCGCTCGAAAACCTCTGGTGCGTTGCAGCGCTCGTACGGCTCGTCATCGCGCCGGCCGACATCGCCGACTGCGCCTTCCACCTCACCTATGCCGGCGCCGGCGCGCTGCTCTTCATCGCGAGGCGGCGTCCGTGGTGGATCGCGCCGCTCGCCGCGGAGCTGGTGATCGTGCCGCTGACGCTCTTCCACTTTCACCAGTACGCGATCGGCGGCTCCGTGATGACGCTCATCATGACGCCGCTGATCTTCGCGATGCTGATCGCGTCGGCGGTCGTGCTCGTCTTCCCCGGCGCGATCGTAGCGATCACGATCCTCCACCGGATCTGCACGTTCCTGAACGACGTCGGCGCTCATGCGTCAGGCTTCTATACCGCCCCTCCGGCGTGGGTGCTGATGTTCGGCGGAGTGGCGGCGCTCGCGGTGATCGCATTGATGCGGAAGCGGGCGCTCGCGCTGGTCGTCATCGCGCTCATTTGTGTCTCGACGGTCTTGAAGCCGATTCACCGCAGAGACACGGAGATCACCGCGTTGGATGTCGGACAAGGCGATTCGATCGTGGTGCGGGCCGACGACAAGGTGCTGCTCGTCGACGGCGGTCCCAGACCCGACGGTCTCGTCCCGCTACTGGTCGACCGCGGAATCCATCGGATCGACGTCGTCGCGCTGTCGCACGCCCATCCCGATCATTGCGGCGGACTTCCCGCTGTGATCGAGAACCTCCACGTCGGCGTCGTCTGGATCACGCCGCGCCGCTTCCGCGACGAATGCGCGCAGCGGATGCTCGACGCCTGCATCCGCACCTCGACGCCGGTGCACATCGTCCGCGACGGCGAGCGGCTGGCGCTGGGACCGATCCACGCCACCGCCATGACGCAGGAGATGACGTTCCGGCGCTCGCCCGAGAACAACTCGTCGCTCGTCTTGCGCGTGCAGCTTCAGTCGCGGCGCGTCCTTCTGACCGGCGACATCGAACGGGAGGCCGAAAGCGCGCTGATTGATCGGATGAAGCGCTGCGATATCCTCAAAATCGCGCACCACGGGAGCCGGAGTTCGAGCACGGCCGCATTTCTCGACGCCACGCGGCCGCGGATCGCGCTCATCACCTGCGGCCGGCACAACCTGTTCGGCCATCCGCACCCGACCGTCATCGACACCCTGGGGCATCGCGGCGTTCACATCTGGCGCACCGATCGCGACGGCAGCATCACCCTCGCGATCGAGGGGCGGCAAATTGACACGTTTCCGGGGGGCGCCTAGAGTGAAAGTTCGATGTCATCTACGCTCCTCCGGCTCGGCCTCTGGATCATCATCATCGTGCTGGCCCTCTATGTCGTGCACGAGACCTACGAGAATTCGCCGATCTCCGACATCGTCTCGATGGACCTGATGCAGAAGGCGCTGATGGTCGGCGGTGCCGCCGTCGCGCTCGGCTTCGTCCTTCGGATTTTCGAGAAGGGGACGAAGGTGGTGGCGAAGAATCGCTGCAGGGTCTGCCGGACGCCGATCCCGTCGGGCGCGATCTACTGCCGCGCGCACCTGCGGACGATCCTCCACGAGGAAGACGATCGCACCCACCTCGGCCGCCAACGCCGGTGATCGTCATCGCCGGCCCGACCGGAGTCGGCAAATCGGACCTCGCACTGCGTCTTGCTGAAACGGTCGGCGGCGAGATCGTCAACTACGACTCGGTCCAGATCTACCGAGGGTTCGATATCGGAAGCGCCAAGCCTTCTCGCGAGGTCCGCGCCCGCGTGCCGCACCACCTTTTCGACATCGTCGATGCGACGGACGAGTTCAACGCTGCCGATTACGGACGCCTCGCCCGGTCGACCTGCGAAGACATCACCGCGCGCGGCAAGGTTCCAATCCTCGTCGGCGGTACGTTCTTCTATCTCCGTGCGCTCCTCACGGGCCTTCCGGAGATGCCCGGCCGCGACGAAGAGCTGCGCGGCCGGCTTCGCCGTATCGCGCAAACGGCGCGCGGCCCGGCGCGGCTTCATCGATGGCTCTCGAAAATCGATCCGCAAAGTGGTAGAAAAATCGCCCCAGCCGACCGGCATCGCGTCGAGCGGGCTCTCGAAGTCTGGATCCGCAGCGGCCGTCCGATCTCGAGCTGGGAACGCGAGAGCGACGAAACGACTGCATTGAAAGCATCGGGCGCATTGAAACTGGCTCTCATGATCGACCGCCCGCAGCTCGTCGCCGCGCTGAACGCGCGGGTGGAGGCGATGTACGCTGCCGGATTAATTGACGAGACGCGCGGTCTGCTGGAGCGCTTTCCGCGCACCGCGCGTCCCTTCGGAACCATCGGCTACCGCGAGGCGGCGGCCGTCGTCGCGGGAGAAATGACGCGAGAGACGGCGATCGAGGAAACCAAGCGGCGCACGCGCGCGTACGCCAAGAGGCAGATGACATGGCTCCGCTCGGAGCGGAATGTGCACTGGATCGAGGCGGCTGATCGGGAAAAGGCATTCGCCGCGGCGTTGCGGCAAATCGAGGAATCGACTTGAAGAGAACGAACCTGCTGTTTCTGGCGGCGCTCGCCGTCGCCGCGCTTCGCTGCGCGAGCACCAACGCACCTTCCTCCGGCCCTCCGCTCATCCCCGAGACGCGGGGTGAGGACCGTTACCTGATCGATCCCCGCATCGGATTCGATCGGCCGGCGCCGCCGAAGGTCGAGACGCGCTTCGAGAGCGGCTGGCGCGCTTTCCAGGTGGGAGACAACGCCGGCGCGCGAATGGTCTTCGATCAGATCCGCAAAGCGCACCCGGAGTACCTGCCCGCGACGCTCGGCCTGGCGGCGATCGACATCCGCGACGGCCACTTCGACCGTGCCGCGCTCGCAATCGAGCGGGCGCAGGCGAAGGTCTCGTCGTACACCGCCGCCGAGGTCTATACCGGCGAGATCGCGGTGCGGCAGAGCCAGCTGAAGCGGGCGTACGACATCTACTCCCAGCTGGCGACGCAGATCGCCGTCCCCGACATCGTGAAGGACCGTTATGCCGACATTCGCGAGCGCTACTTCGAGGAGCTCTCGGCGAACGCGCGCGCGGCCACCGGCCCCGACGCGAACCGCATCCTGCGCGAGGCGCTGACCATCAATCCGGCCGCCCGCGATCTCCGGATGCAGCTTGTCCGCAACCTCCTGGCGCAGAAGAACTGGGACGAGGCGCGCACGACGCTCGATCCGCTCGTGAACACCGAGGCGAACAAGAGCGATGTCCAGGAATCGCTCGCGGAGATCGAAGTCGGCCGCGGCCAGTACGAGCAGGCGATCCAGCGGTACGAGATGCTCTCGAAACGCGACCGCGATCCGCGGTACGCCAACCGGCTCAATGAGCTGAAGGCGCGGTGGACCGAGGAGAACATGCCGCCGCAGTTCCGCAAGGCGATCGAGTCCGAGGTGGCGACCCGCGCCGACCTCGCGGTGCTTCTCTACTGGAAGCTCGCCTCGATCCGTTTCGCCCAGAACGTCGGCACACCGCCGATTGCGATCGACGTCGAGAATGCGACCGGACGCGACGAGATCGTCCGCGCCATCGCCCTCGGCATCCTGCAGGTCGACCCCGTCACGCGCCGCGTCGGCCCGAACTCGCCGGTGACCGCGTCCGCCCTGACGCGTTACGCAGCCCGAGTCCTCGTCGCGCGCGGCGCATCCTGCGCCCGCGGGACCAGCGACGCACATTCGACCCTCACGGCGTGCAACGTCAGTGACGTGGTGACCACGCTTTCGCCGGATGAACCGGTGAGTGGGCGGGTGGTGAGCGACGTGGTCGACGAGATCGACCGGGCGTTATCGAAATAGCGTCAGCCGCGGGAGATCGAACCGTTCGCGGACGGCTCGCCGTAGGTTTGCTTCCTCGGTACGGGCGCGTGTCTTTTCATCGACATCCGGCGGCAGCGCGATAACCGGCCGCTCCGCCTCGGGAAGAGACGCCACAAGTGCATCGATCAGCTCGCGCTCCAGCTCGATCAGCTTCTCCTCGATCCGAGGAACGCTCTTTTCGGTCGCGAGATCGCGGACGCGCGAGGCAAACGGCGCGGCGACGGGGATCGCCTCCAGCAGAGCCGCCAGCGATTCCAGCGCCTCGGAGGGAGACGCTTCGGGCGTCGACGAGCCCTCGCCGACGGTCAGCTCCCGCCGCTCGTCCCACAGCTCCTTCACGGCGTGTTTGCAGTAGTGAATGCTGTTGACGACCTTCTTCCGCTCGGCCGCCTTCTCGAAAACCGAGTCGATCGCCTCGATGACGACCGGCAGCGGCACCCCCGCCTCGTGCCACTCCTTCATGAGCGCCCAATCCTTCGGGTTCACCACGAAAGGCGTGCCTCGTTTCGAGGCGAAGTGGGACTCGATTTCGGCGAAGTAATCCATGTCAAGCTAAAATCGCACATCTCGGAGCCACTTGTGTCCACAACCGCCCCGCCGCGCGCGGAAGTCACCGTCTACTCGCCGCTCTTCTCACCGTTCCGGCAAATGCTCGATGGCGAGGGTACCGTCTCGATCGGACGTGCATCCGACTGCACGATTCCGATCAAAGACCGCTATCTCTCGCGCAAACACGCCGAGATCATCCTCGAGAACGGCTCCTGGTTCGTCAAAGACCTCGGCAGCGCAAACGGAACATACCTGAACGGCAACCGTGTCGAGCGCGATTCGCCTCTGAAGAACGGCGACCGCATCCGCCTCGGCGACACCGAGATCGTCTTCGCGGCGGCGGAGCACAACACCGACCGCATGCTCGCGGTGGCGAACCATCACATCAGCGCCACGATCGCGATTCCGGTGCAGGACCTCGATGCCGTCACGCCGGCGAACGGCAGCGACGTCTCGCGCCTCCAGACGCTCACGCTCCTCGCGCGCGAGCTGATCGAAGACCGCCCGATGGCCGAGCTGTTCGGCTTCATCGTCGATCGGGTCATGCAGCACCTGCAGCCCTCGCGCGCCGCCCTCGGCCTCCTCGCGCCGGACGGCAAGTCGTTCAGCGCGGTCGAAGTGCGCCGGCAGGACCAGACCGATTCGAGCGAGTTGAAGATCAGCCATACGCTCCTCGCCGAGGTGGTCGAGGAGAAGAAGGCGCTGGCGTTCATGGACGTCGGCCTCGACGAGAAGCTCTCCCGCGCGCAGTCGATCATCATGCAGGGGATCCACTCGATCATCTGCGCACCGCTCACGGTCTCCAACAACGTCGCCGGCGTCCTGTACGTCGACTACCTCTTCAACCAGCGGCAGATCGAGGAAGAGGACGTCCGCCTCGTCGCGCAGATCGCGCGGTTCGCGGCGACGAAGCTCGAACAGACGCGCCTCCGCGAGGAAGCGATCCAGAAGCGGATCATCGACGAGGAGCTGCGCACGGCGTCGACGATCCAGAAGCGGCTCCTCGCGCCGGCGCCGAGCGGGATCAACGGCTACTCGTTCGCCGGGCTGAATCGCGCCTGCCGGACGGTCAGCGGCGACTACTACGACTTCGTCGTCCGTCCCGACGGGAAGATCTACTTCGTCATCGGCGACGTGAGCGGTAAAGGCGTCACGGCCGGCCTCATGATGGCCGGCCTCCAGGCCGCGTTCCGCATCTACACGAAGAACGATCCCGATCCGGCGACGCTGGTCGGGCAGCTGAACGTGGCGCTGAAGGAAAACCTCCCGCAGTCGAAGTTCGTCACGCTCTTCCTCGGAAGGCTCGACACCGCGACCGGGATCATCGAGTACGCGAACGCCGGCCACACGCCGCCGATATTCGTCCGACCCGATGGCGCCGAGGAGCTGGGAGATACCGATCTGCTCCTCGGCGTCGTGACGCGTGCGATCTACACCAAGCGGACCGTCCAGCTCGAGCCGGGCGACGCGTTGGTCCTCTTCACCGACGGCGTCAGCGAGGCGGAGAACATCGACGGGGGGATCCTCGGCACGAGCGAGCTGACCGCACGCTTGGCCGCGCTCCATGGACGTGACGCGAATGCCTTGGCGATGGCGGTCGATGACGCGGTCATCGCGCACGTCGGCGGCGAGGCGGACGCGCTGGGCGACGACGTGACGCTGGTCGTCGTCAGCCGGAACGCGTAGTACCTCTAGCGCAAGCGTTTCAGCCTAAGCTTCTGGATTGCAAACCTACATTTCAGAGAATCACACGTGAAGTTTAGAAACGAAAGTCTGCCGATTTCGTTTCGACGCGCAATCGACTGGAATGCATTTCAGGATTACTGAAAGTCGCTCCTGAATCTCTCGCTCAGATTCCTGCAAGCCAGGCATCGATAGCTGCGTTGGCCCTATTGTTCTTGAAGTTGTACCAAGCCTTCTCCAAAGCGCGGTCCTCGGCGATCGCCGCACGAAACGACGCGGCCTTCTGAAAGTGCGCACGCTGTGGAAGCGTCAACGTGCGGAGGAATGCACGCTGGTCCTCGTCATCGGACTGTGTCGGAACGCGTGCGTAGCGGCTGTCGGTGAGCGCTTCCCGTGACTCGACCACCTCGCCGGTCTGCCTGTCGAGGTAGTAGAGGATGACGCCGCTTCGATCGAGATATGCGGCCTGGAGGCCCTCGCGATCGACCTCAGTCCTCGGTCCTCGGTCCTCGGTCCTCGGAGGAGGTGGAGACGGCGGCGCTGCGTCGGTCCACGCCGCGTTCTTCGCGAGGAACTCGCGGTCCTTCTCCTCGCGGCGGCGCTGCGAGCCGCGCCACCAGAGGCGGAGGCGCTGCATCAGGGAGACGGCCATGAACCAGATGATATCGTTCGTCGCATGACCCAGGACCGGCTCGCGGCGAGCCTCGACATCGATCGGGCGTCGCCGGGCGAGATCGTCAGGATCATCCAGGAACAGGACGCGCTCGTCGCGGCGGCGGTCGCGACGCAGGCCGACCGGATCGCGCAGGCGATCGACCAGATCGCCGACCGGCTCTCCCATGGCGGACGGCTCTTTTACGTCGGCGCCGGCACCAGCGGACGGATCGCACAGCTCGACGCTTCGGAACTGCAGCCGACGTACGGAATCGACCCGGAACTGGTGCAGGTGATCATGGCCGGCGGCGAGAAGGCGTTCACCAGCGCTGTCGAAGGCGCCGAGGATGACGAGGACGCGGCAATCGCGGCGATCAATGAAAAGGTCAAGGCGGAGGATGCGGTCGCCGGTATCGCGGCGTCCGGCACGACGCCGTTCACCGTCACGGCCATCCGGCGCGCGAACATGCTCGGCGCGCTGACGGTCGGTATCACGTCGACCCCTGGCTCGCCGCTCGCAGCGGAGGCGGACATCGCGATCGAGGCGATCACCGGGCCGGAAGTGATCATGGGATCGACGCGCATGAAGAGCGGCACCGCGCAGAAGATGATCCTCAACACGATCTCCACCGGCGTCATGATCCGCCTCGGCCACGTCTATTCGAATCTGATGATCGACATGCCGGCCACGAACGAGAAGCTGCGAAACCGCGCGGTCCGCATGGTGGAGCTGGCGGCGAAGGTAACGCGCCCGATGGCCGTGCAGGCAATCCGCGAGGCGAACGGAAACGTGCGCCGCGCCATCTCCAGTTTATCCCGCGCGAAGACGCGGGATCATCGGAGCAGCCGCGAAGAGTGATTGCCCTAGCGAGGTACACGATCGGCGCGGTGGATCCACTGATCCCGCGTCTACGCGCGGGATAAACTTCAAGACTTCGAGAGCAAGCAATGAAGATCCGGCAGCTCTTCGGTCGAGCATTCGTTCGCGGCGCGATCCAGGACGAGACGCTGATCACGATCGGTGACGAGGCGATCATCGACGTCTCGCAGACGACGGACATTCCGCGGACGGCGGAGCGCACCGATTGCCTGATCGCGCCGGGGTTCATCGACGTGCACGTGCACGGCGGCGACGGCGCGGACTTCATGGACGCGGACGCGGAGCAGAACGAGCGAATCCTTCGCTTTCACGCGAAGCATGGGACGACGGCGTTGTGCGCAACGACGCTCTCGGGGTCAGTGGCGGACATTCAAAAGGCGGTCAAAGCGATCGCCGGTGCTCCACAGAGAGCGGCCGAGGTTGTCGGGATTCATCTGGAGGGGCCGTTCATCAACCGGCAGAGGGCGGGGGCGCAGGACGCGTCGTCGATCCGGCCGGCGGACATTCACGAGCTGTCGGCGCTGCTCGCGCTCGCGCCGCGCATGCGCTGGATGATGACGGTCGCGCCGGAGCTCGACGGGGCGCGTGCGCTCATCGAGCACTTCCGGAGCCGAGTCCTCTTCTCGATCGGCCACACGGCGGCCGACTACTCCGAGGCGGCGGCGGCGCTGGAGTGGGGAGCGCGGCACTTCACGCATCTCTTCAACGCCATGACCGGCATGCATCACCGCGAGCCGGGCGTCGTCGGTGCGGCGTTCGTCTCCGACGCGACGGCGGAGCTGATCGCCGACGGCATTCACGTCCATCCGGTGATGCTGCGGATCGCCGCGACGGCAATGCCGCACCGGATCGCCCTTGTCACCGACGCCATGCGCGCCTGCGGTCTTGCGGACGGCGAGTACAAGCTTTATGGCTACGACGTTCGCGTCGCGGAAGGGGCAGCGCGGCTCGCCGACGGCACGTTGGCGGGGAGCGTGCTCACGATGGGAGACGCGGTGAAGAACATGGTCGAGCTGGCCGACGTCCCGATCGAGATGGTGCTGCCGCTGGCGAGCGAAGTACCAGCGCGCGTGATCGGCGTCTCCGACCGCAAGGGGCGCATCGCGCGAAATGAGGACGCCGACTTCGTGCTCCTGACGACGAAACTCGAGATCGACCGCGTCATCGTGCGGGGCGCCGACGCGTGAAGTGGGAAGAGTGTAAAGACTACGGCGCGCTGTCGCGGCGCGCGGCGGAGATCCTCCTCGCCGCGATCCGCGACGATCCGCGCATGGTCCTCGGACTTCCGACCGGCCGCACGCCCGTCGGCATGTACGAGCGCGTCATCGCGGAGTGCTCGCGCCAGTACCACTGCTTCCGCGACGTGACGACGTTCAACCTCGACGAGTACGCCGGCATCCCGCGCGACGACCCCGGCAGCTACTTCACGTACATGAAGCACCACCTCTTCGATCACGTCGACCTCGGTCCGGAGAACGCGCACATCCCGCACGGCGACGCTCCCGATCTCGACGCGGAATGCGTTCGCTACGAGCGCGAGATCGCCGACGCCGGCTCGCTCGGCCTCACGTTCCTCGGCCTCGGCCAGAACGGCCACATCGGCTTCAACGAGCCGGGGACGCCGTTCGACTCGCGCACCCGTGTCGTCGAGCTGTCGCACTCCACCCGCGTCGCCAACGCCGATCTCTTCGCCGACCGCAAGGTGCCCTCGCACGCCATCACCATCGGCATCGGAACGATCCTCGAGTCGAAACGGATCGTGCTGCTGGCGAGCGGCGAATCGAAACGTGAGGCGATCGCGCGACTGAAGAGCGGCGACATCGACGAGTCGTTCCCGGCGAGCGCACTCTGGAAACACGCTGACTGCTTAGTGCTCAGCGCGTAGCACCGATTTTGCTGTGTCCGGCGGCGAATGGAGAAATCGACCCGCCGGCCGATCCTGGGAATCCTCTCGATTCTCCTGCTGGTGTTCGTTTACCGCGTCTTCGCGGTCTACACGGTCCGCAGCGGAGAATGCGACGCGAAGCCGGTCGATCCGAACCTCCGCATCGCGACGCGGACCGAGAACGGGCAGCCCGTCACGTACCCGGTGCGGATCAACTTTCCGCCGCAGCAACGGCCGCTCGTGGTGATGACGTACAACATCGCCGGTCACGACGAACTGATCGACGGCGAGCACATCCAACGGATCGCCGCGGCGATCAACCAGATCAAGCCGGACATCGTCGGCCTCGAGGAGGTCCACCGCAAGACGTGGCAGTCGCGGTACCGCGACCAGCTCGCCGAGCTCGAGGCGTTGACCCACATGAACGGCTACTTCGGCCCGAGCTACACCGAGGTCGGAGGGCGGTTCGGAAACGCGATCCTGACGCGCGGGAAGCTGGTGTCGGAGGTCGTTCATCCGCTGCCGACCGTCGGCGAGCCGCGCTCGCTCAGCGAATCGGTGATCGAGATCGACGGCGCGACGATCAACTTCTACGTCACGCACCTCTCGACGTGGGGAAGTCTCAACTCGAAGATTCGCGGACAACAGCTCGAATGCGTCGCGAAACACGTTCGCACCAGCCGCTATCCGTACATTCTCGTGGGCGACTTCAACGCGGGGCAGGACGCCGGTGAGGTCCACCGGTTCCGCGCCATGAACGTCGCGCAGCTCTGCGGCGAGGACATCGGGCCGACGCATCCGACGATGAACCGCCGCATCGACTACATCTTCGCCGACTACGGATGGGAGGTCCGCGCCGCGCGCGTCGTGAACATCGGCCCGTCCGACCACTGGCCGGCGATCGCGGAGCTGATGTGGGAGCGCTCGAAGTGAAGACGCATCACATGCGCATCCCGATCGTCGTCTTCGTCGCGATGATCTTCGTGATCGTCGCAATGACGACGCTCCTCTGGTCGCTCTGGCGCGAGCCGCAAACGCATCTCACGGTCAAGAATCCCGGCGATCTCAATGCCCTTCTGCCGTCGATCGTCGGGGTCACGCAGGCGAGCCTCGACGGCGGAAACCGCGCGCAGGTGCTCGAGAACGGCGACCAGTTCTTCCCGCTCCTCATCGCCGACATCAACCAGGCGAAGGAAAGCGTTCACCTCGAGTCGTACATCTGGTGGAGAGGGAACGTATGCGACCAGCTCGCGCGCTCGCTCGCCGAAGCGGCGCATCGCGGCGTAGAGGTTCGCGTGCTCATCGACGCCTCCGGCGGCCACAAGATGACGAAGCAGAACGAGTCGCTCATGGGCCGCGAAGGAGTGAAGCTCGCCTCCTTTCACCCGTTTGGCTTCAAGAACCTCGGGCGCCTGAACAACCGCGATCACCGGAAGATCGCGATCATCGACGGACGCGTCGGCTACATCGGCGGCTATGGCATCGCCGACGAGTGGAGCGGCCACGCGCAGGACAAGGATCACTGGCGCGATACGGGACTCCGAATCGTCGGCCCCACGGTCAACCGCATGCAGGGAGCGTTCTGCGAGAACTGGATCGAGCAGACGGGAGAGATCCTGGCGGGAGAGAAGTATTTTCCGCACCCTGCACCGGCGGGCACGACGCAGGCGCACCTCGCCTACACGTCACCCACCGGGTCGATCTCGTCGGTGCAGGTGCTGTACTACCTCGCGATCGAGGCGGCGCGCCACGAGATCGTCATCCAGAATCCGTATCTCCTGCCGGACGAGAACTCGATCATGGCGATTCGCGACGCGGTGCGCCGCGGCGTGACCGTCCGGATCATGGTGCCGGCGACGTCGACGACCGACTCGCCGGTCGTGCAGCACGCGTCGCATCACCAGTTCGGCACGCTGCTGAAGGCGGGAGCGCACGTCTACGAATACGACAAGACGCTGCTGCACCAGAAGGTCATCATCGTCGACGGCGTCTGGTCATGCCTCGGGTCGACGAACTTCGACAGCCGCTCCTTCAACCTCAACGACGAGATCAGCATCGCGACTCTCGATCCGCAGATCGCGGCCCAGCTCCGCGCCGCGTTCAACGACGATCTCCGCTACTCCCATGAGCGACACCTCGACGAGTGGTCGAACCGCCCGTTTTGGCACAAGGCGATCGACGGGCTAGCATATTTGGCTCACGGGGAGCTGTGAGTGCACGGTGCACAGTGCTCAGTGCTCAGCAAAGGCTGGGCGGTGGCCTGTGCACCGTGCACTCTGCACCGTGCACTCGATGGCAACGTTACCGGCCGAAGGCCGCTGGTCCATCAAGTCGCTAGCCGACGACGATGTCGCGGCGGCACTCGCATTTCTGCGGCGCGACGCGCTGATCAACGTCTATCTCATCTCACGGCTGCTCGAGGAGCGGAGCGCGGCCGCGACGCAGATTTACGCCGTCCGGCACAACCACGACATCACCCTGCTCGCGTCACTCGCGACGAACATCGTGCTGGCGTCCGATCCCGGCGCGCCGCGGGATGTCACGGAGACAGCCGTGGCGCTGGTGGCCGATCGCATCCTGACGCGCATGCTGCCGGTGCGCGCGATCATCTCGCCGGCGACGCTGGTCGAGATGCTTTGGAAGCACCTTCACTCGCGCATCGATCCGCCGACCGTCATGCGACTCAGCCAGCCGATCTACGCGATCCGGCGCCGTTTCGACTTCGCCGACCTGACGACCGCGCGCTATGCGACGATGCGCGACCTCGATGCGCTCGTCCCCGCCTGCGCTGCGATGCACAAGGAGGAGGTCGGGATCGATCCGCTGGAGCGCGACGCGATTGGCTACCGCGAGCGCGTGCGGGAGCTGATCGAGCGGAAGCGATCGATCATCCGCGTCATCGACGGCGCGATCGCCTCGAAATGCGAGTTCTCGGCAGTCACGAATGACGTCGTGCAACTGATGGGCGTCTGGACCGATCCGCGGTTTCGCCGCCGCGGACTTGCCAAAGAAACGCTTCGGGAAGTCGCCGGCCACCTCTTTCGGAAGGGGAAGGCCGTCACCCTCTTCGTCAACGACTTCAACACCGGCGCGATCGCGCTCTACGAAGGCCTCGGGTTCCAGCGAATCGGCGTCAACCGTGCGCTGATCTGGTGAGTGCGTCAGGCAAGACCATTGCACAATTTCGTCACCGCAGCCCGGTTATGGCGGGCGACAGTAATCATCATTGCGGCCGGACGTGCTCGGCCGGAGGTGGGGAATGCCCGAAATTGGTACCGTAAAGTGGTTCAACAACGATAAAGGCTACGGATTCATCAAACGCGACACGGGCGAAGACGTTTTCGTCCATCACACTGCGATTCAGGCTCAAGGCTACCGGACGCTGAACGAGGGCGAACGGGTGGAGTTCGAGGTCAAGCAGGGACCGAAAGGACTGCAGGCAGAGAACGTACGCCGCCCTGACGGCGGAGGCGGCGAGCAGGACCGGCGGGCGTCTTAACGGGCGCCCGCCCGATCAACCTCAGCTCTCGCTGGTACCGGAGCGCATCAGGAACGCACCGAGCATTCCCCCAACAGCGAGCGCCGGAAGCGACTGCGCCTGCCCTTTGAGGGCGAGAAGCGCGGCGGCAACTCCGCCCGCGACGAGTATGAGCGCGCGCAGCGCGAAATCACGCAGATCGAACTTTTCCATGGTGGTCACCGGCGCTTGGACGACGCCGAGACGTATTGTAACAGGTCGCGATCGAGGTGAAACTCGATCGAACCGTCATCCTCCACCGTGGCCGACGCGACGATTTGCGGAAGGCGCATCCCGGCGATGAGTCGCTCGGAATCGAAGCCGAGCGGACGGACGCGAAGGAGATCGTCCGCGACCTGCTCGACCTTCACGGGATCGATGGCGCGGCCAAAAACCACGAGCACGCGCGATCGAAGCGTTTCAGCCAGCTCGTCGCGGAGGTCGTCGATCAGGGTCATGGGCAATGGCTCGTGTCGTTCCAGAGCTTCAGGACGAAGTGGTCACCTCGTCGCATGAAGATGTTGACCGAGGCGTTGTCCTGCGCGAAGTGACGTGCGGCACTGATCGGAAGCTGCAGGAGTGCCGTCGCGGCGATCCGGATGGCGGTGCCGTGAGAGACGGCAACGACGTTGCGGCCGTCCATCGTCGCGACCGCCGCCTCGATGCGCCGCCGCACGTCGTTGTGCGACTCGCCGTTCGGGCAGGGTACGTCGCCGTCATCGATCCAGCGGCGATACGTCTCCTCGTCGTTCTTCCGGACGTCGAGGAACGACTGCCCTTCCCATCCTCCGTAGTTCATTTCGCGGAGGTCATCGAGCGTCGTGATCTCGTGATTCGTCAGGTTTGCGATCGCTCTTGCGGTCGAGAGGGCGCGGTTCAGCGTCGATGAATAGATCGCGTCGACGTCCATCGCGGCGACGCGTCGCGCCAGTGCGGCGACCTGTTGCTCGCCGCGCGGCGACAAGGCGCTGTCGTTCCACCCCTGCGCGATTCTCTCGACGTTGTGAACCGTTTCGCCGTGGCGGATGAGGATGAGTTTTTCGATCACGTTGTCAGGAGCGAATCCGCAGTCATCTCTTTCGGCTTCTCGACGCCGAGGATCTGCAGGATCGTCGGAGCGACGTTCTCGAGCGCGCCGCCGTCGCGCAGTTTGCCGTAGCGCTTCTCCGGGTCGACGAGGATGAATGGAACGGGGTTGGTCGTATGGGCCGTGTGCGGCTGGTTCGTCTGCGGATCGAACATCAGCTCGCAGTTGCCGTGATCGGCGGTGATGAGCGCGACGCCGTGCACCTTCTCGACCGCGTCGAGGATGCGGCCGACCGCGACGTCGGTGTCGTGCACCGCGGTGACGGCGGCATCCATCACGCCGGTGTGCCCGACCATGTCGGGATTCGCGATGTTCATGATGATGACGTCGAACTTCTTCGAGGCGACGGCGTCGACGACCTTGTCGGTCAGCTCGAAAACCGACATCTCCGGTTTCAGGTCGTACGTCGCGACCTTGGGTGACGGAACGAGGATTCGTTCTTCGCCCGGCGACTTGGTGTCGGACCCGCCGTTGAAGAAGAACGTGACGTGCGCGTACTTCTCCGTCTCGGCGATCCGTAACTGTTTCAGCCCCGCATCCGACAGCACTGCGCCGAGGTGGTTCTTCACCTCGGCCGGCGGGAAGATGACCGGGAGCGTCCAATCTTCGCGATACCGGTTCATCGTCGCGAGATGCACTTTCGGGTGCACGGAACGTTTGAAACCGTCGAAGTCGTCGTCCTTGAACGCCGTGACGATCTGCCGCATCCGATCGGCGCGGAAGTTGATCCAGATGAGCGCGTCGCCGTCCTCGACGCGTCCGAGGTGCGTTTCCTCTTTCGTGAGAACGGCGATCGGCTCCATGAACTCGTCAGTGATGTTCTGATCGTAGAAGCGATGGAGCGTCCCGAGCGGGTCCTGCGACTGCACCCCGACGCCGAGGGTCATCAGGTCGTAGCCGCGCTGCACGCGTTCCCACCGTTTGTCGCGGTCCATCGTGTAGTAGCGGCCGATGATCGTCGCGAGGTGCGCGTTCGGCTTGCCGTCGAGATGCTCGAGGAGCTGCCGGAGGTATTTGTCAGCCGATTTCGGCGGCGTGTCGCGGCCGTCGAGGATCGCGTGGACGAAGACCTGTTTCGCGCCGGCTCGCAGCGCCGCGTCGATCATTCCGTGCAGATGCGATTGCAGCGAGTGGACGCCCCCGTCGGAGAGGAGTCCCGCGAAGTGGACGTTGCGCCCCTTCACGCTGCTCACGAAAACGTCGTTGTGATCGAGGTCGCCGTTGTCGATAGCCTTGCTGATCCGGACGATGTCCTGATCGACGACTCTCCCGGCGCCAATGTTCAGGTGCCCGACCTCGGAGTTCCCCATCTGGCCCGCCGGCAGGCCGACGGCGAGACCGGAGGCGTCGAGGGTGGTCCAGGCGGAGTGGCGGAACAGCTCATCGAAGCGAGGCTTGTCGGCCATCGCGATCGCGTTCCACTCTTTTTCTTTGCGGCAACCGAAGCCGTCGAGGACGATGAGGATCAGGAAAGGACGGGTCACGACGTCGTGGCGTGTTTTTCTCTTTTGAACACCATACCGATGTGGTCAGTCGCGCCGGTCTTGAAGTTGATCGAAGTGATCGAGACGAGCTCCCAGCCGTCGTCGCCGAGGCGATTCAACTCTTCCGCACGCCGCGGATCCATCGAGTAGTTCTCTGATCGGACGTTGATGATCTTGTACTCCCAGGTCTTCATTGTCCGCCCCTCCCGTATTGCTGAATGGACTCCGAATGGATCAAGCCGGAGTGTATCAGAACGTGTGCACGCTCTTCCGCCACTCCACCGCTTCTGCCGGATAGTCGGTGATGATTCCGTCGCAGCCGGCGTCGCGCAGGCGCTGCCAGTCGCGCTCGCGATTCGGCGTCCACGGCGCGATGCGGATGCCGTCCGCGTGCAGCGAATCGACCAGCTCGCGATCGACGTAGCAGAACTGCGGGAAGAGCCACGTCGCTCCGAGACCCTTCACGTACTCGGCCGTGTTGACGAGCCGCCCGAACACCGTGACGCCCAACGGAAACGCGACGCCGCGACGCGCGAGCTCCGCGATGAGCGTGTGATCGAACGACGCGACGATGATGTTCGTCAGGCCTGCGATCTCGGAGAGGAGCACGTCCTCCCACTTCGCACGCTTCACCTCGAGCACCATCGTGCCGCGGCCGGCGAACTTCGCGAGGTCGCTGACGCGCGCAAGCTCGTACCCGACCTGCGGAATCCAGTCGGCGGCGAGCGTCTCGATCTCCGCTTCGCGCCATTCGTCGTCGTGGAAGAGCACGGCTGTGTTGTCGGACAGCAGGCGCAGGTCCGTCTCGAAGCCATCGGCGTCGGCGCGGAGCGCCTCCTCGAATGAAGCGACGCTGTTTTCGGGGAAGCGGCGGGGACTGCCGCGATGGCCGAAGACGAGGAAGCGATCCGACACGTATCTCTCTTGAGGGTTTCGACTTGCCGTGGTAGGTTGGTCGCTACAGCGGAGCAAAAATCAATGCCTAAAAGAATCCTTCTCGCGGATGACAGTATCACCATCCAGAAGGTCGTCGAACTGACGTTTTCCGACGGCGATTACGAAGTGGTCGCGGTCAATAACGGCGCGAAAGCGATTCAGAAGCTCGCCGAGATGCGCCCCGACGTCATCCTCTCCGACATCATCATGCCGGAGAAGAACGGATACGAAGTCTGCGAGTACGTGAAGTCGCATCCGGAGTACCGCACGATTCCCGTCGTCCTCCTCACCGGCACGTTCGAGCCGTTCGATCCCGATCGCGCCGACAAGGCCGGTTGCGACGCGGTGGTGACGAAGCCGTTCGAGTCGCAGAGCCTCATTCACAAGGTCGATGAGCTGATCCAGCAGGCCCAAAGCAGCGCGCCGACGATCAACGCACCGACCCCGGCAGCCGCTCCGCCTCCCCCACCCGCACCGGAACCGGAACCGGAGCCGGCCGCATCGCCCTGGGCCGACGAAACGCCGGCCGTCGACGAGTCGCCGTTCGGCGGCAGCGCGCCCGCTTTCAACCCGGCGCCCGGCGGCGACGCCTTCGCGTCCGGGTTCCAGCCGCACGGCAGCGACATCTTCGGCTCGGCACCGAGCCAGATCGCGGAGAGCGCCGCGAGCGAGATGCCGTTCGAAACGTCACCGACCGAGGCGTTCAGCAGCGAGACGCGCGCCTTCACGAAGATGTCGTTCGAAGACTTGCAGCAGATGCCCGAGCCGCAGCATGAAGCTGCGCCCGAGCCGGCACCGATTCACGAAGAGCCGCCTGCGTTCGGCGGCGAGACTCGCGCGTTCCCGCGCATGTCGTTCGAGGACCTCGAGAAGATGACGGAGCAGGCTGCACCGGCAGCTCCGCCGCCCGCGCCCGCGCCGTCCGAGTCGTTGCCGTGGGAAGAGCAGACGCCGGCATTCGGCGGCGAAACGCGCGCGTTCCCGAGCTTCTCGCTGGATGAACTGAAGGCCGAGCCGCCGGCCGCCGCTCCCGAACCGCCGCCCATCGCGCACGAGCCGGAGTCGCCGTTCGGCGAAGAGGCGCCCGCGTTCGGCGGCGAGACGCGCGCCTTCACGAAGATGTCGTTCGAGGATCTGCAGCAGATGGCGCCGCAGCCGGCGCCGTTCGAGTCCGAACCCGAGCCCCAGCCGGAACCGGAGCCCGAGCCGCAACGCGCGGACTCCTCGGTGTTCGAAGAGCCGGCTCCCGTGTCGGTGTTCCCGGCAGCCGCCGAGGAAGTGCCGTTCGAAGCTCCGGTCGAGCCGGAGATCTCGACGCCGATCTCGACGTCGTCAGGGGCCGCGGCCGCGCTTTCGGGTGACATCCCGGACGAGGTGATCGAGCGGATCGCCCGCCGCGTCGTGCAGATGCTCTCGGCCGACGAGGTGAAGAAGATCGCCTGGGAAGTGATCCCCGACATGGCCGAGATGGTCGTGAAGGAACGGATCCGGCAACTCGAATCGGAAGCGTGAAGATCTACACGCGCACCGGCGACCGCGGCGAGACGTCGCTCTTCGGCGGTGCGCGTGTTCCGAAGAACGATCCGCGCATCGACGCCTACGGCACGATCGACGAGCTGAACTCCTGCCTCGGCGTCGTCCTCGCCGTCGAGCCGGACGCGCAGCTTCTCGCGGTGCAGCGCGACCTGTTCGAGATCGGCGCGCACCTCGCCTCTCCCGGCACGTCGCGCTTCGCCGGCGTCGAAACGTCGCGGATCGAGGAGCTCGAACGCGGGATCGATGCGATGGAAGCCGATCTCGCGCCGCTCAAGAGCTTCATCCTCCCGGGCGGGACTCCAGCCGCGGCGCAGTTGCATGTCGCCCGCACGGTCTGCCGCCGCGCCGAGCGGCTGGTCGTCGCGCTGCACGACGACGATCCGGCGACGGAGTCATCAATCGCGTACCTCAACCGGTTGTCCGACTATCTCTTCGTCGCCGCGCGCCATGCGAACCACAAGCGCGGCGTCGAAGACGTTCCCTGGACGCGGTGACTTGCTCCCGTGTGGCGCAGGCTTCCAGCCTGTGCCCCTGTCGCCCCCACCCGGGGCGCAGGCTAGAAGCCTGCGCTACACGACGCCTAGCGCCGCTTTCGCTGCGGCTGTTGCGCGGAGTTCTTCCACGCCGACCACCAGAGATCGCGGAGAACGGAGGCGCCCTTCGCAAGGCGTGCGACCACGAACTCCTTCGGCTCACGCTTCACGGGGCGGAGCACGTCGAAGCCGCCGTCGCGGTCGATGGCGTACAGCCGTTCGACCAGCGAGTTCGAATCCTTGATCAGTGACAGGCCGGTCGCGAAGTAGTCGCTCGTGAGCTCGGGCGCCGCAAGGCGCGGAAAGACGTCTTCACGCGTGATCGCGTGCGAGACGAACGCCGTCTCGAAACGAGAGTGGATCTCGCAGTCATTCGCGTAGCCGTTCGGATTTGCCGCGAGCCAGCCGTTGTAATGAATGGTCGTGTGGAGCGGCTGGGAGGCGTCGGCGACGTAGTGTCCGAGGAGGCCGGCGACCGTGATCGCCTCGCGCTCGATGGCGTGGCGGTCGGAGTAATCCGCCGTCCGCCACATCGCGAACAGTTTCTGGAGGTACTGCGACAGCTCGGCGATCCGCCAAGGCAGGAAGCCGGGATGGTCGTGCGTCAGTCCGTGCCTGCGGTAGATGTCGGCCTTCGCCATCGCGTCCATGAAGACGTACCGGGAGTGCGGCAGCTCGAGACCAAACGTCTCCTCGAGATCGATCTGGTGGTCGGGAAGATTGACGGCGTCCTGCGAGTCGCCGGCGTTCTTGATGCGATCCGGCTCCGGGCCGAAGTAGGTCAGCTCGGGAAATGCACGCAGGAAGAAGTAGGGCATGTCGGCGGGGAGGCCGACGGTCGCCGCTTCGTTGATGATCGTGTGTCCCTTGTCGCCCCACGCCAGGAGGGGCGAAGCGAGAGAGAGGACGATGACGAGAACAGCCGCGCGGCGGATCAACACCCTGGCCAATCTCACGAGTCGTGTTTCACGATCTGCTGGGCGAGGTAGTTCTGCGCGCCGACCTGCTCGATGAGCGCGATCTGCGCCTCGATCCAGTCGATGTGTTCTTCTTCGTCTTCGAGGATCTCCTCGAGCAGATGGCGGGAGTTGTTGTCATCGAGCTCTCGGCACTGTTCGATGCCCTCGTTGAGACGCTTGACCGCGTCCATTTCGAGCGCGAGGTCGAGCTTGAACTGCTCCGGGACGTTCTCGCCGATGTTGATCTTCCCGAGGCGCTGCATGTTCGGGATTCCCTCGAGAAAGAGAAGGCGCTCGATGACCGCTTCGGCGTGTTTCATCTCTTCGATCGAGTGCTGGCGGATCTCGTGCTGGAGCCGGAGGTAGCCCCAGTTCTCGCACATCTCGCCGTGGACGAAGTACTGGTTGATCGCGGTGAGCTCCGCGGTCAGAACGTCGTTGAGAATTTCGATGATCTTGCGGTCGCCCTTCATGAGGCGAAGGGTACCACTACGCACTCTTCGCAACAGCGCGGCAGCACGTGCGGCAGGCGTCGGAGTCGCCGCCGGCACATTCGGAGATCATCTCGCGCAGCGTGTCGTGGCATCCGCCGCAGTCACCGCCGATGCCGTGGACCTCGAGGGTGTCGACACACTTGGCGCCTCCCTCGATGGCGGCTCGAATGTCACGGTCGGAAGCTCCTCGGCAGACGCAGACGATCATGTTCGGTGTTCCCGTTGTTCAGTTGAGACTGAGTCTCAATCCACGAACAGGATGCAGCCGCGCCGCTATTTCCTATGTGATGAAAATCACCGGAGTCGGTGAGGTAGGTGGTCGGGGCAAGAGGATTTGTACTTAGAACGTCCCCGTGTTTTCAGTAAGTTACTGATTCTAAAATACCCTGCAACCTCTCAAAACTCCAGAAACATGGATCCTAGGTACATATCAGGTACATGACTAGATCGTGCCGGCCGTGATTCCGGCTTTGAGTTGGTTCTCGATTTTCGTCGCGCACGACTCAAGTTCTGAGAGAACGTGGCCGACCGTTAGGACCTTCAGAATCTCCCATCTGTCGGGGCCGATGTCTTTTGCGTTTTCCTCGTGCGCAACGTGGTCACGAAGTAGATCGTGTAAGTACTCGTCGAGATTGGCGTTGATGTCGATGATGAGCTGCTGCTTCGTCAAGCAACTTTTCCTCTTCATGTTCTGGTAGTACTTGAAGCTGTAGCGCTGCTGACTGCCAAGTACTTCGGACATCGTCGAGAGCCTGATCGCGCAGGATCCTGCATGAGCGAGGATAAGTTCGCCTTCGCCCGTCTTTCCAGCGACATGATTTCCCGTCACGGCATCGATGGTCTTGTTCAAAACGCCCTGATGACGCTTCGCGTGTCGTTTGGCGAGCTCCAGGTAGTGCTTCGCAACGAGAAGGAGTTGGTCAAGTTCTCGACGCTTGAGACTACTGGTTGCCACTTTCTTCCTCCGCCCGTTCCTTCTCCGTCTGTCCCCTTTGCTCCTTCACGTACCCAGAAAACACGCGGCCACATGCGATCGAGAAAAGGAGCCAAAAAATCGCCCGCTGGATTTCGTCGTTGGAGTAGAACCAAAACGCGAAGAGAAGTGACCCAATCGTCAGGACGAAGAGCACGGCTGAAAAGAAGAAGACGAGCCCGCACCCGAGACGCTTTACCCAGCGCGGCTTTCTTTCCTCGTCCATCGAATGTCTCGATCATACGACGAACAAAAACGCCGCCCGTTCGAGCGGCGTCGGAAATCGCAGGCGAGCGAACCGGCTACGCCGCTTCGGTGAAGTCAACGTAGAACTCTTTGCCGAATTCAAACTCCTTTGCGGCTTCGGCGTTCACAGTACCGATGTCGATTGATCCCGATGGGGTGTACTTGAAAAACTCCTCGTTCTCCGGCGAACCGCTGGTGACCGCTGTCAGCCGAAGTTTCATTCCGTCAGCGGAGATCTGCGAAATCTCGACGACCCTGAATTTTGCTCTAACCATGTGCGTGATTGGGACCTGATTTGATCGACTTTCCTTCATCAAAGCACACCTGAGCGATGGCGCAAGTCCACGCCTGTGTATAACTTAGCGAGATTCTAAGTACATATCAGGTACATGGAGCCGAAGGCTCGACGTGCAACCTGGTGGCGGGAAAGAGGTTGTTGAATGGTCGGGGCAAGAGGATTTGAACCTCCGACCTCACGGTCCCGAACCGTGCGCTCTGACCAGGCTGAGCTATGCCCCGATATGTGCCCCGAAAGGGACGCGCATTCTAGGTAATCCGCGTCGGGCGGTCAAACGGCGACCTCACGCAATTCATTCCGAAAGCTGAACGTTGCCACGACCGAAAGGAAGCTTCGCGATGAAACGACTTGCCCTTGCCGTTTTCATGGCTCTCACGGCTCTCGTCGCGCTTTCCGCTTTTGGCCAGAATCCGCCGCCCAATCCCCAGAAATTCGGCGAGAACATCGACGTCAATCTCGTGGTCCTCGACGCCGTCGTCACCGACTCGCGCGGACGCCAGATCCTCGGCCTCGACAAGAACAATTTCGTGGTCAAAGAGAACGGCGTCGTTCAGCCGGTCGAGTCGGTCGAGTACTTCACGAACCGGACGCTCCTGAACTCAACGGAGGAGAACGCGCCATTCCAGGTCGAGCGGACGCACGACGAGCGCTACTACATCTTCTTTTTCGACAAACCGGAGGAAGGACGCCTGTGGGACCGTCTTGCGCGTGCCCGCAGCGGCGCGAAGGACTTCGTCAACGCGATGAAGCCGGGCGACCGCATCGCCGTCGTGGCGCACGACGTCCGGCTGAAGGTCTACAGCGACTTCACCAACGATAAGGCGCAGCTCATCCACGCGCTGGACGAAGTCGCCGGCAACGGACGCGGCCTCACCAATGGTGACGGGCCGATGATGAAGGCGATCAACAGCGATCGGATGATGAGCGCAACCGGCACGCCCTATCAGGCTCTCGATCTCGTCGCCAACGCGGTGCGCGGCATCCGCGGGCGCAAGGACCTCATCCTCTTCTCACCCGGCATCGTCGATAACAGCCAGCAGATCGCGAACGGCATGGTGATGAACGAGAGCCGCTATTACGAGCCGATGATCGAGTCGCTGAACGCGGCGAATGTCACGGTTCACGCGCTGAATATCCAGGAGGACTTCACGAGCCTTCCGTTCGTCCACCAGACGCTCGAGCAGACCGCGGCCGCCACGAACGGCGAGTACTACCGCGACGTCATCACGTTCGGGCCGCTCCTGAAGCGCATCGAGCAGCAGACGAACGGCTACTACGTCATCACCTACTACGCCCACCATCCCCGCGGATCGAGCGGCTTCCAGAAGGTGAAGGTCTCGCTGACGAATCCCGAGATGCGCGTCAAGGCGCGCACCGGCTATTCGTACGGCGGCTAATCGACTCGGAAGATGACGCGCTCGCCCGGCGTGAGCTGGGCGAGCTTCCATCGCTCGTCCCACAGCACCGTCAGCGGCTGAAGGTATCCGCCGGTGATCGGGTGGTCCGGCCCCATCGCGACCAGCGAGCCATCCGGATGGAGCTGGATCGTCCCGAACTGCATCCCGCACGAAGGCAGGTCCGCCGGCGCCTGAATGTCGAACAGCGTGACCGGCTTGAGGCGAATGCCGACGCGATTGAGCTGCGGCGTGACCTCGCACTCGATGGTTCGCAGCGGCGTCTCGTGCGGGCCAGGGAGAACGCGGATGACGTGCCGGTCATCTCTCGTGTAGCGCAGGCTTCCAGCCTGTGCTCCCGGGGGCACAGGCTGGAAGCCTGCGCTACACGAGATGGCCAGCCATCCGCGAAGGCCATCTCGGATTCTTCCGACGTTGATCTCGCCTTCCGCTTCGAACACTCCCGAAAGATCGCTCTCCGCTCCCGTCCAGGCGACGACGCTTCGCCCGCGGAGCCGGACCTTCGGCCCGAGCATCGCGCATTCGAGAACGGGTGCATCCTCACGATTCCCGACGAGCCGGTTCGCAACCGCTGCGAGCTCCGGATCGAACGGTTTCGTCACGATCGTCGCGAAGTTGCCGGTGAAGGTGGCGCCGATGTCGGGCGGCGGCGGTGTTTCGAGGACGGTCGGCAGTCCCATCTCTCGCTCGGTCGGAATGATCACGATCTCGTCGCCCGGCGCGATGTCGAGGTGCCTGTCGGTGCGGCCGAGGATGTTCCAGCCGCCCGGAGTGTCGATCGAGTAGAAACCGGCGACAGCTCCGGCGATCGCGAAGCTGCCGCGCTTCACCGGCCGCGAGGTCGCGCGCCGCGGCATCGCCCATTCGGGCGGCCAGCCGTCGAGATACGCCCAGCCGCCCCGGAACCCGAGGTAGCGCGCCGTGAGGCGCGGGATGCGGCGCTGGAACTCGTCACGCGTGATGTGCACCCGCGCCAGGAACTCGGCGAAGTCCTCGCCGTCGAACCGGACCTCGACCTCGTGCACGCGCGGTGTGAACGCAACGTCGGCGGTACGAAGATTGAAATCAGGCGAGGGCTCATGATCGAAAACGACGAAGAGCGAGCGCTGTCCCGGCGTACAAGCAATCACCCCCGGCTCGTTTTGCGCTGCCGCGGCGTATGCGTGGAGCTCGTGCGCGCTGACCTCCCCAACATCGATCAGCAGAGCACGGTCGCCGGCACGCGCGACTTTCACGTTCCGAGTTTATAGACTCCGCAACCATGACAATGCAGCGTGACCCGCGCCACTGCAATCAACACGAGATGCTCGACGAGCTCGCGCATCAGGCGATGATCGACCGCGGTCTGGAGCCCGATTTTCCCGATTCGGTGCAGAAACAGCTCGCCGGGATCACGAAGGCAGCTGCCGAAGGAGACGCCGGCCTCCGCGACATGCGCGATCTCCTCTGGTGCTCGATCGACAACGACGACTCGCGCGACCTCGACCAGCTCACGGTCGCCGAGGACCTCGGCAACGGAACCGTCCGAGCGCTCGTCGCCGTCGCTGACGTCGATGCAATCGTGAAGAAGGGCACGCCGATCGACGACCATGCGCGCCACAACACGACATCCGTCTACACGGCCGCGCGCATTTTCCCGATGCTGCCGGAGAAACTCTCGACCGACCTGACCTCGCTCAACGAGAACGTCGAGCGCGAGGCGATCGTCATCGAGATCATCGTCTCGAAAGACGGCGAGGTGCAGAGCGGCGACGTCTACCGCGCACGCGTCCACAACAAGGCGCAGCTCGCGTACAACGCCGTCGGGATGTGGCTCGAAGGGAAAGCCGATCCGCCGGAGAAGATCACGAAGGTGCGCGGCCTCGCCGAGAACCTGAAGCTGCAGGACAAGACCGCCGACGCCATGCGGGAGCTGCGGCACCAGCACGGCGCGCTCGACCTCGAGACGATCGAGCCGCGCGCGGTGATGAAGAACGGGCAGGTGGTGGACCTCGAAGCCGAGGCGCGGAACAACGCGAAGAACCTGATCGAGGACTTCATGATCGCGGCGAACGGCGTCACGGCGCGCTTTCTCTCCTCGCACAACCTGCCGAGCCTCCGTCGCGTCGTTCGTTCGCCGGAGCGGTGGGACCGCATCGAGAAGATCGCCGAGGAACATGGCGAGCACCTGCCGGACACGCCCGACGCCGAGGCGCTCGAAGGGTTCCTGGTGCGGCAGCACAAAGCCGATCCGCTACGCTTCCCGGACCTCTCCCTTGCGATCGTGAAAGCGATGGGAGCCGGCGAGTACGTCGTCGAGGCGCCTGGCGAGACGCCGATCGGCCACTTCGGTCTCGCGGTGAAGGACTACACCCACTCGACCGCGCCGAACCGGCGTTACCCCGACCTGATCACGCACCGCATGGTGAAGGCGGTGCTCCAGAAGACGCAGCCTCCCTACACGCGCGACGAGCTCTCACAGCTCGCGCAGCACTGCACGGAGCAGGAAGACGCGGCGAACAAGGTCGAGCGCCAGGTGCGCAAGTCGGCCGCGGCGTGCCTTCTCGCCGACAAGATCGGCCAGCACTACGACGGCATCGTCACCGGTGCAGGTCCGAAGGGAACGTGGGTGCGCGTCTTCCATCCGCCGGTCGAGGGCAAACTCGTTCATGGAGCCGAGGGAGCCGACATCGGCCACCGCGTCAACGTGAAGCTGATCGGCGTCGACGTCGAGCGCGGCTTCATCGACTTCGTACGTACCGGACACTGAAGGCTATTCGGTAATCGCGACCACGCGGTTCGAGGCGTCGACACTCACGAGCTTCACCTTGTGCGTGAGCGTTTGCCCCTCGTGCAGCATGGTGTAGGCGACGATCGTGATGCGGTCGCCGGTACGCGCGTTGGGGGCGTGCACCTCGCCGGTGGCTTCACCTGCTTGTTCGACCCACGTACGGAGTCGCGCGCCGGTCGCGAGGTTGACGATCTCGACCTCCTCGAACGGGCGCATCTCCGCCGATCGGAGGAGCACCGGGTCGATTCGCAATGCGTCGCGCACGTCGCCATGCGTCACCGTCACTTCGCGAATGATCGCGCGCGCGAGGGAGATCATCGGCGCTGCGGTACGCGGATGTTATCGATCAGCCGCGTCTTGCCGATCCGCACGGCGCCGGCAAGCAGCAGATCGCGTTCGAAATCGGACGGAGGCTCGAACGTCTCGGGGTCGACGAGCACGAGGTAGTCGACATCGACTCCCTTCGCGACGTCGCGCATCGCCGACTCCACCCATTCCACGTTCCGCGACGCCAGCTCGCGTTCGCCCGCCCGTAACGCGCGCTGCAGCACCGGCGCGAGCGCCCGCTGATCGGGCGAGAGGTAGCTGTTGCGCGACGACATCGCGAGGCCGTCCGCCTCGCGCACCGTTTCGCCGAACACGAGGCGCACCGGTACATCGAGGTCGCGCACCATCCGCTCGATGACGGCGCACTGCTGCGCATCCTTGCGGCCGAAGACGGCGATGTCGGGCTGCACGATGTCAAACAGCTTCAGCACGACCGTTGCCACTCCGTCGAAATGGCCGGGACGCCGCTCGCCCTCCAGCGGCTTCGCGACACCGCCGACCTGGACGGTCGTCTGCGATCCGGGTGGATACATCACGTCGACCGCCGGAAAAAAGAGGAGATCGACGTTCCTCGACTCCAGCAGCGCGAGGTCCTTCGTTTCGTCGCGCGGATACCGCTCGAAGTCCTCGTTCGGCCCGAACTGCCTCGGGTTCACGAAGATCGAGACAATGATGAAGTCCGCGCCGCTCGCCCGCGCCACGTCGATCAGCGACAGGTGCCCTTCGTGGAGGAACCCCATCGTCGGCACAAAGCCGATGCGCTTTCCGGCGGGGTGCGCTTTCCGAACTTCCTCGACCGTCTTCGCGACGATCATTGCGCTTTCGGCATCTCCACCACGATCGCGCCGCTCTCCTCCGGCTGGCCGTACAGGCGCTTCAGCTCTTCCTCGCTCGTGCCGTGGAACGACTCGGCGTCATTCGGGAAGCTCCCCTCGCGGACGTCGCCGAGGAACTGCGTGAGCGCGTTCTGCAGGTCGGCCGCGGCGTGCGCGTACTTGCGGACGAACTTCGGGGTGTGGCCGTCATAGAGGCCGAGCACGTCGTGATAGACGAGGACCTGCCCGTCGCACTTCACACCGGCGCCGATGCCGATCGTCGGAATCGTGAGCCGCTCGGTGATGAATGCGGCCAGTTCGGCCGGGACGCATTCGAGGACGAGCGAGAAACAGCCGGCCTGCTCCAGCGCAAGCGCCTCGTCGATCAGCCGCCGCGCGTCGTCCGCCTCTTTGCCCTGCAGCTTGAATCCGCCGAACGCGTTGACCGACTGCGGCGTGAGGCCGATGTGCCCCATCACCGGGATCTCGGCGTCGAGCATCGCCGAGATCGTCTTGATGCGCGAGGCCTTGCCGCCTTCGACTTTCACCGCGTGCGCGCCCGCCTGGATCATCCGCCCGGCGTTGCGGACCGACTCCTCGATCGAGACGTGGTACGAGAGATACGGCATGTCGGCGACGACGAGCGCCCGCTGCGCTCCGCGGACCACCGCTCGCGTGTGGTGAAGGATGTCCTCGACCGTGACGCTGAGCGTGTCCGGATAGCCGAGGACGACCATGCCGAGCGAGTCGCCGACGAGAAGGACATCGGCACCGGCGGCGTCGGCGATCTTCGCGGAGGGATAGTCGTACGCGGTGAGCATGCCGATCCGCTGGTGGGACTTCATGGCGCGGATCGCGGGGACGGTGACTCTGCCTTTCATCTCTCCTCCTCGACCGAGGAGAAGAGAGTGAGTGGCGCACCGGTGTCACGCACCGGCCGCCGCATCACTACGCTTCGTCTCGGTCCGTAAACTCAGGATCCAAGCGGGACGTAGTACTGCGTGCCTTTTTTCGCGCTTCGAATCTGCTCGATGAGCTGATCGAAGTGCTCCGGGGTATTCACGAAATCAATTTCGTTCGTGTTCACTACCAGCAACGGCGTCTCGTCGTACCGATAAAAGTAGTGCGAGTACGCCTCGCTGAGCTCTTGCAAATATTGTGGCGAGATCGACTTCTCGTAAGCCCGCCCGCGCTTCTTGATGCGCTTCAAGAGTGTATCAAGATTCCCCTGAAGGTAAATCACCAGGTCCGGCTTCGGGACAGTTTCGTAGAGGAGCTCGTAGAGCCGGTTGTAGATCATCAGCTCGGAGTCTTCGAGCGTCAGGTAGGCGAAGATCTTGTCCTTCGGGAAGGTGTAGTCGGCGATGATCAGCTCGGTGAAGAGATCGCGCTGGCTGATCGAGCGCTGCTGGTCGAACCGCGACAGCAGGAAGAACAGCTGGCAGCGGAACGCCGCCCCGCGCCGGTCCTTGTAGAAATCGTCGAGGAACGGGTTATCGGCGTCCTCGAGGATCTTCGTCCCGCGGAACCGTTTCGCGAGCATCGTCACGAGCGACGTCTTGCCAACGCCGATCGGCCCCTCGACCGCGATATGCCGGAATGGAAGCGTGGACGACACTCGCGCGGAAGGATAGCAGGCCGTGATACAACTCCGCGCCCTATGCTTTCGCTCGAAACCTACGAGCTGGCGAACGGCCTCCGGGTGGTACTGAACGAGGACCACTCCGCCCCGCTCGTCGCCGTCAATCTCTGGTACCACGTCGGATCGAAGAACGAGCGCCCCGGCCGCACCGGGTTCGCGCACCTCTTCGAGCACATGCTCTTCTCCGGATCGGAGAACGTCGGCAACAACGAGCACTTTCGCTACGTGCAGTCGGTCGGCGGAGTCCTGAACGGGACGACGTTCTTCGACCGCACCAACTACTTCGAGACGCTCCCGTCGAACTACCTCGCCCTCGGCCTCTGGCTCGAGTCCGATCGGATGGGCTTCTTCCTCCCGGCGCTGACGCAGGAAAAGCTCGACATCCAGCGCGAAGTCGTCAAAGAAGAGCGCCGGCAGCGCTACGACAACGTGCCGTACGGCACCGCGTTCGAGCGCCTCCTGAACCTCGCTTACGATCCCGACTACTCGTACCACTGGCCGACCATCGGCTCGATGGAGGACCTGCAGGCCGCGTCGCTCGACGATATCCGCGAGTTCTTCGCCACCTGGTACCGTCCCGACAACTGCACCCTGACGCTGGTCGGCGACTTCAACACGTCCGAAGCGAAGCAGCTGGTCGAGCAATACTTCGGCGACATTGCTCCGGGCGGCGCGTTCCCGCAGTTCACGCTGGAGCGCCAACCGCAGAAGTCCGAGCGGCGCGAGACCTTCGCCTCACGCGTGCAGCTGCCGCGACTCTACCAGCTGTATCACCTCCCGAAGATGGGCGCGCCGGAGTGGATCCACGCCGATCTCCTCACGACCATCCTCGCGGCCGACAAAGCCAGCCGGCTCGAACGGTCGCTCGTGCATGAGAAGCAGATCGCGCAGGATGTCGCCACCTACGTGCTGCCGACCGAATCGACCGGCATACTCCTCCTGCAGGCGACGGCGAAGGAAGGCGTCCCGATCGAGACGATCGAGCACGCAATCGACGAAGAGATCGCTCGCGTCGTCAGAGGCGGCATCACCGAGGACGAACTGACGCGCGCGAAGAACCGGGCCGAGATCGAGTTCGCGCACCAGGTCGAGAACTACGACTCGCGCGCCGACCTGATCGGGATGCTCGCGACGTACTTCGACGACCCGCACATCCTCAACACCTGGCTCGAGCCGTACCGAGCCGCGAGCGCAGCAGACCTCGCGAGCGTCGCGAAAGACTTCCTGACCCCCGAGAATCGCGCGACGAGCCTCTTCCTGCCGGAGGTGGCGGCATGAGCGCGGTCGATCGTTCCAGCGCACCGGAAGCCGGCGCGCCGCGGCCGTACCACTTCCCGCACATCCACCGGACGACGCTCGACAACGGGCTGCATGTCCTGATCGCGGAGAATCACAACGCGCCGATCGTGGCGCTCCGGACGATCGTGAAATCGGGCGCCGACCACGATGTCGCGGATCTCGCCGGACTCGCCTCGGTGACGGCCGACCTGCTCGACGAAGGCGCCGGCTCCCGCGACGCGATCAAGCTCGCCGAAGATGTCGGACTTCTCGGCGGCGCCCTCGGTACCGGCGCCGACTGGGACGCGACGTACATGTCGATCGAGGTCCTCAGCCGCACGGCACCCGAGGCGATTCAGATCCTCGGCGACGTCTCGTTCCGCGCCACGCTGCCGGCCGACGCGCTGGAGCGCGTCCGCAGTGAGCGCCTCATGGATATCCTGCAGCAGCGCGACGAGCCGGCGGCGATCGCCGGGAAACGCTTCGCCGGCCTCCTCTACGGCACCGGCGCGTACGGCAATCCGATCATCGGCACGAGCGCCAGCATTTCGAAAATGACGCTGGAGGACGTGCGCCGCTTCTACGCACAGCACTACATCCCGAACCACTCCTCCGTCGTCGTCTCCGGTGACGTCACGCCCGATGAGGCCGTGCGCCTCGTCAGTGACGCATTCGCCGACTGGAAGCGCGGCCCCGAGCCTCCCCGTCCTGCTCCGCAACCACGGAACCTCGAGACGAGCCGCATCTATCTCATCGATCGTCCGCAGGCGGTGCAGTCGGAGATCCGCGTCGGACATGTCGGCGTCGCGCGTGCCTCCGAGGACTACTTCGCGATCAACGTGATGAACGCGCTCCTCGGCGGGATCTTCAACTCCCGCATCAATCTGAACCTGCGCGAGAAACACGGCTACACGTACGGGGCGCGATCGACGTTCGCGTTCCGGCGCAGCGCGGGGCCGTTCGTCGTCAGCGCGCCGGTGCGCAATGAAGTGACGCGCGAGTCGGTCGAGGAGGTGCTCGCCGAGCTGCGGCGGATCCGCACCGGCGACGTCGAACCGCGCGAGCTCGACGAGACGAAGAGCTACATGATGGGAGTGTTCCCGGCCACGGTGCAGAGCGCGAGCGACATCGCATCGCGGCTGCTCGACATGGAGCTCTATTCGCTTCCGGAGGACTATTTCGACCGCTACCGCGAGAACATCGCTGCGATCTCACGCGACGACATCGCGCGCGTGGCGAACAAGTACGTCGATCCCGACCGCGCGCTCATCGTCATCGTTGGGAACGCCGCTCAGGTACGTGAGCCGCTCGGCACGCTCGGCATGCCGCTGCACGAGATCGACGTCGAAGGGAACCAGATCGTCGGCTGAAGCCCGACCTACATATCCTCGATACGGACATCCTCGATACGAGTCTCACGGACGACCTCGGTATCGATCTCGGGGCCGCCGCCGCCTTCCTGCTTCCGCTCGGCGCGTTTGACGGCCTTCTGCTCCTGGCGTTCTTTCTTTGCGAGCTCGCGCTGGCGTTTCGCGAATGTTGAAGGACTTCTACCCATCTGCTCTCCCCCCGCTAAGAAAGAAGGGCAGGATCGCTCCTGCCCTTCGGACATCGGCAATGGTTGCGCTTACGCTACCACGACGTTGGCGGCCTGCAGCCCTTTCGGGCCCTGGACCACATCAAACTCAACCGCGGCGCCTTCCGCGAGCGAACGGAAACCGTTCCCCTGGATGGCCGAGAAGTGGACGAATACGTCTTCACCCTTCTCCGTCGTGATGAATCCGAATCCCTTGGCGTCGTTGAACCACTTGACGTTACCGGACGTTCTCATTGGTGAATCTCCTTTCTGTGCTGCCGATCGGAGATTCAAAGCAACCTTCTCGTCCCGATAGGGCAAACAACTGATGGTGACCGCAACCGCTGCGCGGCGGATTGAATTCCGTACCGTGGGACCATGAAAACCGCCGCCTTGTTGCTACTTCTTGCCGCCGCTACCGCGAAAGACCCCTACCCGAAGGCCTGCGTAGACTGCCACAAAGGGCCCATGAAACTCAGCGTCATGCTGGCGAAGCCCAACGCGGCGCTCGCCGCCAAGGTGCAGCCGTTCGCGCCGAAAGGCGTCAAGCTCACCGGCAAGCACCCGGTCGTAACCGCCGCTTACAAGGACATCCCGGCCAAGTGCATGCCGTGCCACTCGGCGACCGCGAAGACCACCGCGCCGATGCCGAAGATCATGCACACCGTCCACGCCGGCACGGAGTGCACGGGCTGCCACAAGTTCAACCCCGCGACCGCCGAGCAGGTCGTGCCCAGCGGTCCGGAATCGTAGGACTACCGCTGGATCGCGTAGCTCACCTTGAAAAAGATCGAGCGGTCCTGTTTCAGAAGGTCGTTCTGGTCGGTCAGGACGCGCTCGTCGCCGTAGCCGAGGTAGAGGACCGTCTGCCAGTTGAGCTTGTAGCTGTACAGCAGTGAGCCGAGGAAGTCGCCGCTGTGCTGCGGGACGCGGATGCCAGGGTACTGCTCGATGTGGCGGTTGACGTCGTCGTACTGCGCGATGAGGCGCAGGATCGAGCTGGCGCTGAAGCTGTAGAGCGCGCGCATGCGCTCGACCTGCGCCGAGTAGACGTTCGCGCCGCGGTTCCGCTGCACTTCGTGATTCGAGTCGAACTCGATGGTGGTGCGGTCGACTGGACGGAACGTCGCCGTCGCACCGACGCTGGCGCTCCGGCCGACGACGAGGTTGGTGAAGTCAATCGCCTCGCCGGCGCGACCCTGGAGCGACAAACGCGTCACGCGGCGTGACGGGTCGATCTGGATGAACCAGTTGAGATAGCTCTGCTTGTACGTCTGCGTCCCGAACAGCACGTGCTCGTCGGGGTGGAGGTTCAACTGCAGGTTCAGGTTGTGAACGCCGATCGCGAACGCGCCGAGATTCAGCCCGCTGAACAAGGTGTTTCCGCGCATGTCGGTCTGATGGTCGTACGCGGCGAACGTGCGCAGGAACGCGATCTTCGAGTGCTCCGGGAAGAAGCGAAGCGCGTAAAAGCCGTTGAGATCGCGATATCCGACCTGCGGAATGAAGCCGAGGTCCGCGCGGAAGTTGTCGCCGTACTGCGTGAACCCGAGACCGAAGTCGCGATGCAGCTCCAGGTGGTTCCAGTTCGCCGTCGCCGCGAACGCATGGCTCGACCGGCCGTTCCACGCCGGCGACAGTTCCGGGCGAAACGGATTCTGCGTATCGCTGTAGAGGAGCTGTCCCGACACCGTGTTCGACTGATTCGGACGCCAGAGAAAATCGGGACCGATGACGCGATTGTGTCCGCCGCCGCTGATCTCACGGTCCGTCAGGATCGCGCCGACGTACGACTGTCCGAGCTCGTGCCGCGCGCGGGCGATGGCGTTTTCGGAGCGGAAATCCTCCGGCGCGAAATCGCTCGACTGTGAACCCGGGATGATCGTCAAGCCGCCGCCGCGGTCGTCCGCGGCGAGCACGGTATAGGTCGTGTCACCGGACCGTGCGGTCGCGCGGAGGCCGGCGCGCGGCGACGTGATCGTCCGCGTGTACGCAACCTGAAGCGGCGTATTGAAGAGGTCGAACCCCTCGAGGAAGAACGGCCGCTTCTCCTGGAAGAACACCGCGAACCGTTGATTGACCGTGATCTGGGGGACGTCCGCCTCGACCTGCGAGAAATCGGGATTGATCGTTGCGTCGATCGCGGCCGTCGCCGACGGCGTCCACTTCAGATCAGCGCCGACGTTGTTGTCGAGGCTGCGGTCGTTGAGGTTGCCGAGCGACTCTGTCGCCTGTTCCAGATGCTGGCTGCTGACGTACGGCGCCACCGTGAGGTGCCCCGCCTCCGGCAGATCCGTGAGCCCGACGATCGGCGCCGAGTTGCAGACGAGGCAGTTCACGTCGCGCCACACCGGCGATGTGTAGAACGCGTACCGGAAGTCGCGCGGATAGTTGCGCCAGATCAGGATGTTCCACGTCGGATTGCGACTCGAATAGCGGAGGGACGTGAACGGGATCCGGTACTCGGCATTCCAGCCGCCTTCGTCGATGCGCGCGGCCGTGTCGTAGAAGTAGTCGGGCGAAAAGTCCTCCACGCCGCCCGAGTCGTCGTAGAAGCCGTCGCCCTGGATGCCGCGCGGGTTCACGCGCAGTTCGAGCGCCGTTCGCCTCTCGCCGCGGGTGTCGAGAAAGACGGCGATGTTGTCGTCCGTGCCGAGGACCGCGTCACGCTCGACGTACGGCGCGCGGATCTTCTTCGCGTCGGGGTCTTCGCAGCGGACACCGATGTAGAAGTAACGATCGTCGTACGTCAGGTAGGCGATCGTCTTCACCTTCGCCGGGATGTTGTTGCCGGGCGATCCCTCGACCCACTGGTCGATCCTCGCCGCATCCTTCCACCCCGGATCTGAGAGATCGCCGTCGATCGTGATCGGCGCTGACGTCCGGTGAATATTGATCGGCGCCGGCGCCGGATGCGACGCCGACTGCGTTTGACCAAACGCTGCAAACCCGGTCGCGAAGACAACAACAGCCATCAATCTGCGCATTGAGCCATTCTCCGTACGAAGGGTTACGTAGGTTCGACGGAAGAGTTGCAGTCCGGTTAGTTTTCGGTGTCGGCCCCGACCGCACCGGCCGCAACGAGGATCTGCGCAAGGAGGAGGATCGACGAGATTCCGTGCAGTGCGCCGAAGCGCCGCCGCACCGGATCGCTGGGCGAGAGGGAGCTGATCGGGACGATGCTCGACTCACGGATCGCACGGATGCGGAGGTCGACCACGATCTGCGTGGCGCCGAACACGATCCCGGCGAAGAGGATGATCACCATCAACGCCCGAGCGCGGCGCCACTCGAGCGCCAGAAGGATCAACGGCAGCGCGATGGCGATGTAGTGCCAAGCCGCGAGCATTGCGCCGACGACGTTCGCGGCGACCGCAGGACTTCCGGCGGCGCGAAACGCCGCTGGGGCCGCCACGGCGAGCAGAAAAGCGCCCGAACCAAGCCAGAGTGCAGCGACTATTCTTGAAAGAGCGCGCGTATCGCCTCCTCATACGGCGGCCGCAGCACGCCGCGATCCGTAATGATCGCCGTGATCAGCCGCGCCGGCGTCACGTCGAACGCCGGGTGCCGCACCGCCACACCCTCCGGCGCGATGGCCGTCCCGCCGATCGACGTCACCTCGGCGGCGCTCCGCTCCTCGATCGGGATCGCCGCGCCGTTCGGCGTCTGCGGGTCGATCGTCGACACCGGCGCCGCCACGTAGAACGGCACTCCGTGCGCGTTCGCGAGCACCGCGACCGTGTACGTCCCGATCTTGTTCGCCGTGTCGCCGTTCGCCGCGATGCGATCGGCGCCGACGATCACCGCGTCGAACGTCGCTTGCTGGAAGAAGTGCCCCGCCATGTTATCGGTGATCAGCGTGACGTCGATGCCGTCCTGCTGCAGCTCCCAGGCGGTGAGGCGCGCTCCCTGGAGATACGGACGCGTCTCGTCGGCGAATACCGCGACGCGCTTCCCTGACTCGACCGCCGCGCGGATGACGCCGAGGGCCGTGCCGTAGCCGGCCGTGGCGAGAGCGCCGGCATTACAGTGCGTCAGGACCGTCGCCTGATTGCCGAGGAGCGCGGCGCCGTTGCTTCCGATGCGGCGGTTCGCCTCGACGTCTTCATCGAACATCGCCTGCGCCTCGGTCGCGAGATTCGCGCCGCGCGCATGGGCCGCCAGCATCCGGTCGACGGCCCACATCAGATTCACCGCCGTCGGCCGCGCCTTGCGGAGCTCGGCAGCGGCTGCGGCGACGTCGTCACCACGCTCCGCCGCCATCGCGATGCCGAACGCGGCAGCGACGCCGATGGCCGGCGCGCCGCGCACGACCATGTCGCGAATCGCCACGGCTGTCTCGTGCGCATCAGCGCACGTCACCCACACGATCTCGCGCGGAAGTCGTCTCTGGTCGAGAAGTTGCAGTTTTGCGCCCTGCCAACGAATCGGTTCCACCGACATGCGGGCGATATAGTAATTGCTGGTTGGAGGACCCATGGTCAAAGTAGGTATCAACGGCTTCGGACGTATCGGGCGCAACGTGTTGCGCGCGGCGCTGGAGCGCACCACCAAAGACATCGAATTTGTCGCCGTCAACGACCTGACGGACGCGACCACGCTTGCGTATCTGCTCAAGTACGACTCCGTGCATCGCACCATCCCGAACAAGGTCGAGCACTCGCAGAACGGCCTGCTGATCGACGGAAAGGAACTGCGCGTCTTCTCGTCGCCCGATCCGGCGGAGATCCCGTGGTCGGACCTCGGCGTCCAGATCGTCGTCGAGTCGTCGGGCCGCTTCACCTCGAAAGAGAAAGCCTCGCGCCACCTCAAGAAGAGCGTCGAGACCGTCATCATCTCCGCGCCGTCGAAAGACGCCGACGTCACCCTCTGCATCGGCGTCAACGAAAAGGACTACGACCCGGCGAAGCACACCATCGTCTCGAACGCCTCTTGCACGACCAACTGCCTCGCGCCGGTCGCGAAGGTGCTCCACGAGCATTTCGGCATCACGATGGGCATCATGACGACGGTGCACTCGTACACGAACGACCAGGAGATCCTCGATCTCCCGCACAAGGACCTGCGCCGCGGACGTGCCGCCGCGCTCTCCATGATCCCGACGACCACCGGCGCCGCGAAGGCGGTCGGCCTCGTCCTGCCGGAGCTGAAAGGGAAGTTCGACGGGATCTCGGTGCGCGTCCCGACGCCGAACGTTTCACTCGTCGATCTCACCTTCCACACCGAAAAGCCGACGAGCGCGGAGGAAATCAACCAGGTGATCCGCGACGCGGCGGACGGCGAGCTGAAAGGCATCCTCGCGTACTCTGACGAGCAGCTCGTCTCGATCGACTTCAATCACAACGCGAACTCCTCGATCCTCGACACCACGTTCACCCGCTCCGTCGGGCCGAACATGCACAAGATCCTGTCGTGGTACGACAACGAGTGGGGATACTCGAACCGGATTCTCGATCTGATCGCGTATATCGCGAAGGTGAAGAAGGAGTCGCTGCAGCACGCATGATTCAGATTCGTACGCTGTCCGACGTCACGATCCCGCGTGGCGCACGCGTCTTCTATCGCGTCGACTACAACGTGCCGCTTACGGAGGGCATGGGGGGCACGCGCATCGCCGACGCCACGAGAATCGAGGAGACGCTCCCGACGCTCCGCCTCCTCCGCGACGCCGGAGCGCGCATCGTGATCGCCTCGCACCTCGGCCGGCCGAAAGGGGAGCGCAAGCCGAAGTATTCACTCGCGCCGGTACGCGAGAAGCTCGCCGAGCTGACGAAGACGAACGTCGGCTGGAGCGACGACTGCACCGGCGCAGATGCCGTCGACAAGTCGAAGGCGCTCGGCAACGGCGACCTTCTCCTCCTCGAGAATCTCCGGTTCAACGCCGGCGAAGAGAAGAACGACAACGCCTTCGCTGCCGAGCTGCGAAAACTCGCCGACTTCTACGTCAACGACGCCTTCGGCGCGTGCCATCGCGCACACGCTTCGATCGATGCCCTGCCGCGGCTCTTCGACCCCGACGACACGGCCGGCGGCCTTCTCCTCGCGCGCGAACTGGAGTTCCTCCAGAAGGTGACGCAGGCTTCCGACCGCCCCTTCGTGGCGCTCCTCGGCGGCGCGAAGATCGCCGGCAAGATCGAGCCGCTCGAGGCGCTCGTCAACCTCGCCGACACGGTGCTCATCGGCGGCGGGATGGCGAATACGTTCCTGGTTTCCCGACAGATCAACATGGGCGGCTCGCTCGTCGACAACGACTCGATCGACGTCGCCACCCGCATCGATCAGGGACAGCACCGCGCCAACGTCATCCTTCCGGTCGACCTCGTCTGCGGCGACGACCTCCAGAACCCACAAGTCATCGAAACGGTCGACGTCGGAAAAGGGCTCACGTCCGAACAGAAGGCGTTCGACATCGGACCGCGCACCGTTAGCGCATTCACCCACGAGCTGGCGACCGCCCGCACGATCTTCTGGAACGGCCCGATGGGCGTCTTCGAGAAGGAGGAGTTCGCGAAAGGGACGATGTCGATGGCGCGCGCGGTCGCCGAGTCGCACGCGATCAGCGTCGTCGGCGGAGGCGAATCCGTCGAGGCGGTGAAGGCGAGCGGGTTCGCAAACAAGATCACGCACATCTCGACCGGCGGCGGCGCCTCGCTCGAGTTCATCTCCGGCGCGACGCTGCCCGGCGTCGAAGTGCTGCAGAAGTAGATGGCGCAGGAAATCGAGGTCAAGTTCCCGCTGCAAAACCGGCAAGAGCTGACGCGTAAGCTCCACGAGCTCGGCGCGCAGCGGCTCTATCCGGAGACCTTCGAAGACAACATCGTCCTCGACCGGCGCGGCGAGCTGCGAACGAAGGGGGCACTCCTGCGCGTCCGGAAGTTCGGCAAGTACGCGCTCGCGACGTTCAAGGGACCGATGTCGATCGAGCCGACCGGGATCAAGACGCGCGAGGAGGTGCAGACCGGCGTCGAGTCGTTCGAGCTCGCGATCCAGCTCTTCGACTCGCTCGGATTCAAGCCGGTGTTCCGCTATCAGAAGTACCGCGAGGTGTGGCGCTTCCGCGAAGTCGAGATCGTCCTCGACCGCACCCCGATCGGCGAGTACTTCGAGATCGAAGGCCCCATCGAAACGATCCGGACGATCGCCGGCGAGCTCGGAATGAACTTCGACCAGGCGATCCGCCTCACCTACGCCGACCTCTATCGCCAGGCGCGCCGCACCCGCGCCGACTTACCCGAGCACATGGTGTTCCCCGCGGACCAGCTGTGAAAGCCATGATCCTCGCCGCGGGCTACGGTACGCGGCTCCGTCCGATCACGTACCTGCTGCCGAAGCCGGTCTTCCCCGTCTGCAACAAGCCGCTCATCGCGTACGCGGTCGAGAACCTGATGCACGCCGGCGTCGACGAGATCATCGTCAATCTCCACCACCTGCCGGACGCGATCGAGTCGTTCCTCGTCGACAGCTACGAAGACGTCACCTTCCACTTCTCGCTCGAGCACGAGATCCTCGGCACAGGCGGCGCGGTGCGGCGCGTCCGGCACCTGCTCGAAGGCGACGACGAGTTCCTGCTCGTGAACGGCGACACGCTGCAGTCGCCCGACCTCGAGGCGCTCGTCCGCGCTCGTCGCGAGCGAGATGCGATTGCGGCGCTCACGCTCCGCCACGCGCCGCCGAACGACAAGTTCACCGCCGTCTGGCTCGATGAAGGACGCATCACCGGATTCGGCAAAGGCCGCGGCGAGCCGCTGATGTTCGGCGGCACGCACGCGATCAGCACACGCATCTTCGACGCCATGCCCGATCGCGACGAGTTCTCCATCGTCGACGACGTCTACGCGCACATCCTGGAAAACGACACCGTCGCCGGAACAGTCGATGACAACGCACGGTGGTTCGACATCGGCACCCCGCAGCGCTACCTCGCGGCAAGCCGCGCGCTCTGCGGCGACGCCATCATCGGCGCTCGAAGCGTCGTCGAAGGGACGCTGCACGACAGCGTCGTCTGGGACGACTGCCACATTGCCGCCGGCGTTGAGCTGACGAACTGCATCGTGGCGCACGACGTCGCGCTGACCCGTCCGATGCGGTTAGAGAACACCATCGTCTGCCGCGACGAAACGTCAATTCCGCCGGACTCAACATCGGGCTCGACATGGCGGCGGGAAGAGGGGCTGGTTTTCGCGTCGTTCTAACCCGGTGCTACTCTTCTTGGCATCCCAATGAGCGACGGTCTCGATTCCAAGGCGGCACAGCGCCGCCGCGTCGTCTACGTCTTCCTGACGCAGGGCTTCGCCGGTCTCCTGCTGATGGCGGCCGTGACGGTGATGCAGTACCCGCAGACCGTCTCGATCGTCGACCGTCTCTCGCCGAACGCGACCATTCTTCTCGCCATCTTCGTCGCCTTCGCCAGCGCGCTCAGCCTCCTGAAGTTCGAGCTGACGAACGTCATCTTCATCTCGCTGGCGATGATGGCGTACATGTCGATGCTGCCACTCCTCGGCATGGTCATCACGTCGTGGATCGCGGTCGCCGTCGCGATCACGGCGCGTCTCGTCGGCATGCGCCAAATCGGCCCGGTGAAGATCCCGATGGATGACGCGCCGGTCGAGTACGTGAAGACCTTCGGCCTCTTCGGAACATATGGCATCCCGGTCGTCATCGCCGGCCTCGTGTATAGCGCGATCGGCGGACAGACGCCGGTCCTCCACGCGACGCCGCTCGCCGCGATGCGAATCGCGATTTCGAGCCTCGTCCTCATCCTGACCAACCAGCTCGTGATGTCGCGCGTGCAGAAGACCGGCTACAGCTATCCGTTGTCGAAGATCCTCCACCTCGACTTCGTCGACTCGTCGATCTACATCGTCACGATCCCCTGCGTCGTCGTCATGGCGCTCGCGTACTCGACGATCGGATGGGGCGCCGTCCTCGCGCTCGCCTTCACCGGCGTCGTCGCGAACTACGTGGCGCGCAACCTCGCCACGACGCGCACGCACTCGATGCAGCAGATCCAGCGCATCGCGTCGCTGACGAACATCGGGAAGACGATCTCGCTCCGCTACACCACCGACCAGCTCCTGATGGCCATCTACACCGAGTGCAAGAAGGTCATCGACTGCTCGCTCTTCGCGATCGCGCTCCTCGACGACTCCACGAACGAGCTGTCGTTCGAGCTCGACATGCGCGATGGCGCGATGCTGCCGAAGGAGCGCCTCCCCGTCGGTCCCGGACTCAATTCCTGGGTCGTCACGAATCATCAGCCCCTGATCATCGCCAGCGTCGCCGACGAGAAACGCCTCGGCCTCAAAGCGGTCGCCGACTCGAAACCGACCGAATCGTGGCTCGGCGTCCCGATGATCGCGCGCGACCGCGTCATCGGCGTCATCTCGGTTGAGAGCTACCGCAAGCACGCCTTCGATCAGGACGACGTCATCCTCCTCACTGCGATCGCCAACCAGGCCGCGGTCGCGATCGAAAACCAGCAGCTCTACAAGGACCTCGAGGGCCTCACCTACGCGCTCGAACAACGCGTCATGGAACGGACCAACGAGCTGCGCGAAGCGAACCTTCGTCTCATGGCGGCCGACCGCTCGAAGAACCAGTTCCTGGCGAACATGTCGCACGAGCTGCGGACGCCGCTCAACTCCATCATCGGCTTCTCCAGCGTTCTCCTCGAAGGGGCGCGCGCGTCGCTCGCGCCGCGTTTCTACAAGTTCCTCGAGAACATTCATGCCGCCGGAAATCACCTGCTCGAGCTGATCAACGACATCCTCGATCTCTCGAAGATCGAAGCGGGGAAGATGGAACTGCGCGCCGACACGTTCGACCTCCACGACACGGTGACCGCTGTCGAGCGCGTGATGAAGGGTTTCGCCTCGGAAGCACGCGTTCAGATCGTCTCGCGCGTCGACGAAGACGTCCCGACGGTCTGCCTCGACGAGGGGCGCCTTAAGCAGATCCTCTTCAACCTGCTCTCGAACGCCGTGAAGTTCTCGCCGCAGGGCGGCCCGGTGTCGGTGAACGTCTCGTTCATCCCGCGGACCGGGTCTCCGCTCGCCGTCGACACGGTGCGCATCGACGTCACCGACCAGGGTGTCGGCATCCAGCCCGACGACCTCCAGCGCATCTTCGACGAGTTCTACCAGACCGAGCACGGCCGCCGCTCGCGCAAGGGCGGCACGGGTCTCGGCCTCTCGCTCACCCGCAACTTCGTCGAGCTGCACCGCGGAACGATCGAGGTCGAGTCGACGCCGGGACACGGCTCCACGTTCACCCTCTACCTCCCGGTCGACTTCAACGAGGCGAACACGGCGCAGGTCATTCCGATGTTGCACGCGTCGCGGCGCGCGTCATCGCTATAATCCGCGCCCGCTATGGCAAACCGCACATTCACCATCGTGAAGCCGGACTCTGTCCGCAAAGGAAACTTCGCCAAGATCATCAGCCGCCTCGACGCCGAGGGATTCAAGATCCTCTGCGTCAAGAAGGTCGCGCTCTCCCGCTCGCAGGCGGAGGGCTTCTACGCCGTTCATCGCGAACGGCCGTTCTTCTCGGGCCTCGTCGAGTACATGACCTCAGGCCCCGTCTACGTCGCCGCGCTCGAGCGTGAGGGCGCGGTCGCACACCTGCGCAAAGTGATGGGCGCCACCGATCCCGCCAAGGCCGACGCCGGGACGATTCGCAAGGACTTCGGCGAGTCGATCGAGCAGAACGCAATTCACGGGTCGGACTCCGACGAGAACGCGAACATCGAGATCGCGTTCTTCTTCGCGACGAGCGAACTGCTCTAGTTCGTGTCGGCGGCGATCACGATCGCCGAGATCCCGTTCGTTTCGAGTGCGCCGCGCGCGCGGATCGCTTCCTCGCGCGTGGCGTACGGACCCATACGAACGCGATAGAGCGTGTCGACGTGGTCGATGTGCGACTGCTGCCCGAGCTGCGCCAGTTTGCTCTGCAGCGCCTTCGCATTCGCCTCGATCCCGAACGCGCCGACCTGGACCACGAACCCCGGCGTGACTCTGTGTGGCGCAAGCGCCCTCGCCGGCGCGGGTTTTTCCTCGGCCGGCGCCGGCGCTCCACTGAGAACGACGGTCTCTACCGTCTTCCCGTCGGGCGACACCTGCTTTCGCGTCTCGACGCCGTGATGCTCCTCGACCACCTGCACCCCAAAGTCAGCCTCGGGTGTCGATGCTGCCGGCGCTGAAGCCGGCGCCGGAGTCGTTACGGTCGTCGTCGTCGCCGTCGTCGTCGGCAAGGGGAACTCCACCTTCGGCGGCTCCTCCGACGAGATCTTCACCTGCTCCTTCGGCTGATTCACCGTCACCGTGTACGGCGCCGGCGGCTCGCGCTCGCCGCGGCCCATCGCGACGACCGTCACGTCCACCTGCCCGCTGCCCGGATCGATCAATCCGATCTGCTGCGCCGCGGCGAACGAGAGATCGATCATCCGGTTCCCGACGAACGGCCCGCGATCGTTGATCCGCACCCGCACCATCTGCCCCGTCGTCGAATTCTTCACATCGAGGATCGTCCCGAAAGGCAGCGTCCGATGCGCCGCCGTCAGCAGCATCGGATCGAAGATCTCCCCATTCGCCGTCGTCCGCCCCGCGAACTCCTCGCCGTACCAGCTCGCGATGCCGTGCATCGTCTGAGGCACCTGCGGTTGCGGGGCGGGCGCGGTGGTGGCGCACGCATACGCGATGAAGACGATCAGAGCGAGTCCATACCGCTTCATACCCGCACCTCCCCGGCCTCCGCACGGATCTCGCTCCGTTCGCGGTCGAGGATCGGATCGACGTCTTCGATCAGGAAGCGTTCCGTCTGCTGCTTCGCGAGTCCTGTGTACCCCTCGGGACGCGCGATCGCGTCGATCGACGCGCGATCGATCCCGAAGAGCGCGTCTGCGGCGATGCGGTCGAACAGATCGTTCGTCGCCGCGCCGCCCTTCATCGCATCCGCCGCCGCCTGCGAGTGAATTCGCACCCGCTCGTGCAGCACCTGGCGGTCGCCGCCGCGGCGTACTCCTTCCATCATCAAGTTCTCGGTCATCATGAATGGGAGCTCTCGCCGGACATTCGCCGCGATCACCTCTTCGTGAACGACGATGCCGGCAACGATGTTGTCGTAGATCAGCGCGATCGCATCCGCCGCCAGGAACGCCTCCGGGATCGCGATCCGCCGGTTCGCTGAGTCGTCGAGCGTCCGCTCGAACCACTGCGTCGCCGCCGTCAGAGCGGGATTGAGCGCGTTCACGATCAGATGACGTGCGAGGGCGTCGATTCGTTCGGCGCGCATCGGATTGCGCTTGTACGCCATCGCACTCGACCCGACCTGCTCCTCCTCGAACGGCTCCTCGACCTCCCGCAGGTGCTGCAGCAGCCGCATGTCGTAGCCGAACTTCGACGCCGACTGCGCAAAGCCGGCAAGCGCGTTGATCACCTGCGAGTCGACCTTGCGCGAGTACGTCTGTCCCGAGACCGGATAGCTGCGCTGCATCCCGAGCTTGTCGGCGACGAGCTGCTCCAGCCGGTTCACCTTCGACTCGTCGCCCTCGAACAGATTGAGGAACGACGCCTGCGTGCCGGTGGCGCCCTTCACGCCGAGGAGCGCGAGTTGCGATTCCCGGAAGAGAACGTCGCGATAGTCGAGGAGGAGATCGTGCAGCCAGAGCGTCGCGCGCTTCCCGACCGTCGTGAGCTGCGCCGGCTGGAAATGCGTGAACGCCAGCTGCGGCGTCGCGCGCCACTTCCACGCGAAGTCGCGCAGCTTCGCCATCAGATTGACGATGCGCCGGCGGACGATCCGGAGCGCCTCGACCATCTGCAGGATGTCCGTGTTGTCCGTGACGTACGCCGAGGTGGCGCCGAGGTGGATGATCCCTTTCGCGGACGGCGCCTGGAGGCCGAAGGCGTAGATGTGCGACATCACATCGTGCCGGATCTCGCGCTCGCGGCGCTCGGCGTCCTCGTAATTGATGTCGCTCGCGTGCGCGCGCAGCTCGGCGATCTGCGCGTCGGTGATCGGGAGACCCAGCTCCTTCTCCGCCTCGGCCAGCGCGATCCAGAGGCGGCGCCACGTCCGGAACTTGAAATCGGCGGAGAAGAGGTACGACATCTCCCGCGACGCGTACCGCTCGGTCAGCGGGTTCGAGGCAACGTCTCGCTTCACATAAGAATTATACTGAGTGGACACATGCCGGCCGTTTCCACGCACGACCCGCGCCGCGCCACCCAGGTGACGCTCCGCGTCGTGGCGCTCCTCTCGAGCGTGCTGACCGTCATCTTTCTCTTCTCCTTCGTCTTCAGCGACCGCGGCATTGCCGAGCTGCAGCAGGCGCGCAAACGCGTCGGCGACCTGCACACCAACATCCAGCAGCTCCAGAGCGAAAACGCCCGCCTCCGCGCCGAGATCGACTCCGTGAAGCGCTCCACCTACGCCGTCGAGCGCATCGCCCGCGAAGACCTCGGCATGGCGAAGAAGGGCGAAGTCATCTACCTCCTTCCGAAGAAGTAGCCGATAGGAGAGTCATGGATCCGAGCGTCAAATGGTTCGCCCTCGGCGCGGGCATATTCGTCGTCCTCCTCGTCTGGATCCTGCTGAAAGGGGCGATGTCCGGCCGCCGCCGCGCCGCCGCGATCAAGGAGTGGGCATTCCGCAACGGCATGTCCTACGTGGAGGGCCCGGTCGACGTCGAGAGCGTCGCGAAGATCCCGCAGGACGAGACGCCCGACAATCTCGTCAGCCGCAAGGCCTGGAACGTCGTCAGTGGCCGCCGCGATCGATTCGACGTGACCATATTCGACCTCCACCAGACCACCGGCGGACGGAACACCAACACGCGCACCTACACCACGAAGACGCTCGCAATTCTCAAGCTCCCCGATCCCCTCCCGCCCTTCCGCTTCCTCGCCCTCGGCGACATGAAGCCCGGCTCCTTCGGCGCGAGCATGCTCGGCGCCGTGGAGCGTCTCGCGATGAACATCGACGGCGGCAAACACGGCACCCCCATCGACATCCCCGACCACCCCAGCTTAATGCTCCTCTCCCGCGACCCCGACGCCACCCGCGCCCTCTTCACCCCGGCCGTCATCGACTATTTCGTCCAGCACGGCGGCTACGGCGTGACCACCGACGGCACATCAATGATGGTCGACCGCTCCCAGACGCGAACGATCGCGAGCGTCGAGCAGATTGAGCGCCTGGTCAACGACGCAACGTCTATCGCTCAGCAGTTTCACTCCGGCTTCTGAGCGCCTTCCGTGCGGCACTTGAGGTCAACGCGAGCACAACCAACACCACAAACCGCGGCACAACGTTCCCCCAGCGCCGAAGATCCGGCGTCCGCTCCTCACGCCGCAACACCACGATGTCCTTCGGCGGCGCCACGATCGTCCGCTTGCCGTTGTAGATCATCTCCACCTTCTGATTCGCCGGCATCATCCGATCGAGCGCGAATGAGGCGGCCCCGACCAGCGCCGCGGCAAGCGCGATGATCGCCGTTTGCCTCGCAATCGCTGACACCGGCCCTCGGAAGCGCTCGCGCACCCGCCTCCGAATCGCGTTCAAGACGAGGTGCCAGTTCAAACCGATGTGCACGGCGACGACGAAAAAGGTGCCGTTCGCCGCCCCCTCGTGAATCGAGCGCCATCGCATGAAATCCGACGGCGTGTACGTCGCTGGCCACAGCACCTTGGAGATCGCGATCCCCGACACCGTCGCCGCCGTCATCAGCACGAACAGCGCTAGGTTCAGGAGGTCGCTGAACGTCCGCCGCCGCACCGCCGCCGCGAACGCCGGCCAGTGCATCTGAAGGTGAATGATCAGCAGCGGTACGAAGACCACGCCGAGCCACTCATGACCCGGCAACCCTGTGAAGCGGACGGCCATGAGGAGCAGGAGGCCGAGCAGCAGCGCGACGTCGAGCGCAATGAGGAATCTGGAGCGCGTCACGACGCGTGTTTACGAGTGCAAGGGGCCGAATGTTTCGGGCGGCTCCGCGATGGCCGCTTCAAGAGCAGCCAGTCGCCGTTCTCGTGTCCCGACGATCTCTGCAAGCCCGACATGCCTCCGGTCCAACTCACCTTCAAGAAGGTCGAGCAAACAGGAGTTCATCGCCTCCCGCAGCTCCGGATCCTCGTCTTCGGGTGCTTCGATGTCGTCGTTCAGCGGCAGGACGACGAGTAGTTCGACATGCTCCATCCCGCGAGACGCCAGCTCCCGTGCGGAGTCGAGCATGCGCGAAGTGTCTTCACGCCCGAGGGTGCGTAGAGCCTCCAGATACGCGAGGAAGTCGATTGGACTTCGTTCCGCGATGACGTTCGATCCCGGCCCGTGGAGGGAGAGGCGCTCGACAGAGATCTCGAGCTGTTGCCAGACGTCGGCCGCGGTCAACTCCGCGGAAAAGCCGGCGCCGCGGATCTCGGTGAGCCATTCGTACGGCTCTGGCTCGTGCTCGTAATGCGGATGCCGGAGCAGGAAGTCTTCGACGAGCGTCGTCTTGCCCGAGCAGTGCGTTCCGGAAACGGCGATTCGCATACCCAGTCGCACTCTTGAAGTCAATCAATCGATACAGTAACGGTCTCTCCTTCCATCACGTTCACAGGAAACTGCTTCTTTCTGCCGTCCTCGTATGTCAATTCCAGTGTGTACGACCCCGGCGAAATGTGATCCACGAACGAGTCGAGGCAGTCGATGCGGATCGAAGCAATGCCGTTGCACCAGCAGCGCACATAAGGCTCTCCGTTTGATTGAAGCAGCCGTGCACTCGCGTCGCAGGCCTTCGTTGCGTGAATCGCGAGATTACCGCCTCTCGGAAGGGGAATCCGCAGGTCAGACGCAGGAATGGAGACTTTGACCGTCTCCGAGCCATAGCCGTCGGCGGAACCGGATATCTGATACTCACCGGGAAGCAATGGGAGCGGGACACTCCCTGCCTCGTTCGGTCCTGGCGAAAAGAAGAGCGTTCTCCCGTGGGTGTCACGAGCAACGACGTATCCACCGATCGTGTGCCCGTCGCGCGCATCAGTTAATCGGACGATCACTCCGGTCTTGTGTCGCGTTCGCAGCGTGACGTTGCTATCGACGGCATTGATCTCCTCGATCGCCCTCGCATAGCCGCCCTTGCGCGTCTCGAGCCTAAAACGTCCGCCCACAGTAAGGTCGAGATCGGCCGTACCGTCTTTCGACGTCAATACATCAGCGAACGCGGCCGAGCCGTCTCCTTGGAATGCGAGTATCTCCACCCCCTCCACCGGCTCTTTCGTGTCGACATCAATAACGCTGACGTGAACGGAGGCACTTTCCACATTCAGGTCAATCGTCGTAGCTGCCTTGATGCTGACATGTTTCGAAAGCGGAAGAGGGTGCGGAGGTTTGTTACTGAACAACCTCACTTCGTATTCACCGGGACTCATCTCAATCGCGTAGGTGCCGTCAACCGCCGTCGCACCCGACCCCAACTCAGGTCCGTCGAATGACACTGTTGCGTCTGAGACGGGAGAGCCCCCGCGTCTCACTGTGCCCTGAACCTTCACGACCGGCGGCACGTTCAGATTAACCTTGACCTCGGAGTCCGGCGACACGGTGACCCAAGCGGGGCGCAACCTACGTCTCGCGAAATCTGCGTTCACTTCCACTAGTCCAACCGGGACGTGTTCCGCACGGAAATGACCCGACTGGTCGGGATAAACCACCTTGCTCCACAATTGCTTGGATAGTCCAATCGCAGGAAGGTTGCCACCCGCGCCAATCACGTTGCCGACGATGGTCCCATGCGGCCCTTCTGCGAGTCTCAGCGTCACTTCGTGCGTAGTGGCAAGGTCGACTTCCTTTCGCACGATGAGATTCCTTTTCTTGTCCACTACGATCAAGGTGTACCGAGCCACGGGCACACCGTCGAACTCGAATGCACCCATGTCATCGGTCTCCTCCTCCGCCCGGTCTGACCCAACATGCGTCAACGCGACCTTTATCTCCTTCACGGGCTGTCCGGCCGGATCTTCCACCCGGCCCTTGAGAACATCTGCTCCGAGTGGAAGCGCGGCCGTCATCATCAATACAGACAGCGCTGTTCGGACTCTCATGTCACCTCCGTCAAGAGCTCATTCCGGTCTTACCGCGGCGTCGCCTGGCGGACGGAGGCGGTGTAGGTGTCGAGGACCTTCGCGAGCAGCACGATCTGGTCGTTCGCGTCCTTCCACTGGTGCTGCTCGATCGCTTCGCGGACGCCGGGGAGGGTCTTGACGCCGTAGCCGGTGTAGTAGCCGGGGGCGTAGACGAAGTGGCGGAACCAGGGGCGCTTCGGGAGGCCCTGGTCGAGCGTGAGCGACTGCTCGAAGTGCATCAGCGCCCGGTCGACGGCGGCCTGCTGCTCCGGCGTCGCCTTCGTTGCAGCAGCGTCGAAGTCCTTTGCGGCGCGCTGGAGGTGTGCCACGGAGTTCTCCAGCGTCGCGAACTCGAGGTGCGGCGCGGGGTCCTCGGCCTTGGGAGGGAAGAACGGCTTGGTCGGATCGGCCGCCTCCTCCATCGTGTGATCGCGGAGCTGGCGGTCTTTCTCCTCGATCTTCGCGCGTTCCGTGTCGGCGAGTTTGATGACCTCGTCGGCGTACGTCGAGACGGTGTTCGCGAACGTCGTCACCTCGAACGGCAGAACGTCGGCATCGGCGAGGCGCAGCACGAGGCGGCCCGCGGTCTTCGCCTGGGTGACGCCGTAATCGAACGTCGGATCGCCGAAGCGGACGTAGTGATCGAACGAGTCATACACCGAGTGATACGAGCCGCCGCCCGACTCGCCGCCGTAGCCGATGTTCATCGCCGCGACGCCGACGTGCTGCAGGAATGGCGTGTAGTCGGAACCGGAGCCGAGAGCGCCGAGGCGGATCAACTCGCGGTCGCGGATCTCCTTCATCCGCTCCGGCAGCGTCGCGGCGGCGAGAGAACGCGCCCGATCGCGATCGAGCACCGACACCTTGCGCTCCGGATCGACCACGTCGCGGGCGACCTGCGTCATGAGCTTCTCGAGCGTGTGCGACCCTTCGGCGTCGAGGAACCCGCGGCCGTTCGAGTCGGAGTTGATGTAGACCGCGATGTGATCGCGCACCTCATCGGCGTGCGTCTCGACCCATTCCGTCGAGCCGAGGAGTCCCGGCTCCTCGCCGTCCCACGCGGCGTAAACGAGCGTGCGGCGCGGACGCCACCCGCTCTTCGCCAGCTCCGCGATCGCGCGCGCCTCTTCGAGCATCGCGACCTGGCCGCTGATCGGATCGGACGCGCCGTTCACCCACGCGTCGTGATGGTTGCCGCGCATGATCCATTCGTCGGCGCGGTCGGTGCCCTGCATTTTCGCGATGACGTCGTAGATCGGCTTGACGTCCCAGTTGAACGCGAGCTTCAAGTGCACCTTGGCGTCGCCGGCGAGGTGGTACGTGATCGGGAGCGCGCCGCGCCAGTCGGGCGGCGCGACGGGACCGGACATCGCGCGCAGCAGCGGCAGCGCGTCGCCGTACGAGATCGGCAGCACCGGGATCTTCGTCAGCGTCGCGGCGTCCTTCACCGCGAGCCGTTTCGCATCCTTCGTAGCGCCGACGCCCGGCGTCAGCGGATCGCCCGGGTACGTCGGCATGTCGGCCACCGAGCCGCGCTGCGCGCCGTTCTCGTTGCGGTAGGCGCCCTTCGGATAGACGTCGCCCTGGAAATAGCCGTCGTCGTGCGGATCGGAGTAGATGAGACATCCGACCGCGCCGTGCTCGGCGGCCACCTTCGGCTTGATGCCGCGCCACGAGCCGCCGTAGCGCGTGATGACGATCTTGCCGCGCACGTCGATGCCGTTGCGCTCGAGGGTGTCGTAGTCCGCCGGGACGCCATAGTTCGCGTAGACGAGATCGCCGGTGACGTCGCCGTCGATCGAGTAGGCGTTGTAGACGGGGAGCTGTTCGCTCGTCTGTCCCGAGGTCGCGTCAGCCGACACAGGTGGCTCGAAGAGCTTCGCCGTGAAGTGCTCCGGCGCCGTCATCTCGAGCATGCGGCTCTTCGGCGTCGGGAAGAGGACGTAGAACTCTTCGATGTGCGTTTCGTAGCCCCACGACTTGAGGAGCGACGCGATGAACTCCGCGTTGTCCTTGTCGTACGGCGAGCCGACGTGATGCGGCCGCGCGGAGAGGCGTTTCATCCAGTCGCGCAGGTTGTCGCGATGGAGCTGCGAGTCGAACTGCTGCTCCAGCGCGCGCTCCTTCTCGGCGGAGGCCGCGGAGAAGCCGAGGAGCGGCGGATTGGACGGCTGGGCGAAGACGAGCGTGGCAGTGAGGGCGAGGACGACCGTGAAGATGCGACGCATGAGGTGGATTCTATAGTTGCCGGTGGCCGGTGGCCGGTGGCCGGATCTCGAACTGGCCACCGGCGACCGGCCACCGGCAACTAAGATTCGCCCGTGAAGTACCTCCTCGCCGTCATCGTGGTCATCGCGGCCATCCGCGTCGCCGCTACGCACCGCGTCTTCAGCCCGGTTTATGACGAGCTGCTGCACCTCGCGGCGGGGCATGAGTACCTGACGCAGCACCGCTATTCGATCGATCTCGAGCATCCGCCGCTCGCGCGAGCGGTCGAGGCGCTGCCGTTCGTTCGGGTGCCGCAGCCGTCAGGGAACTGGGTGGAGATGGGGAACTCGCTGCTGGCGTCGGGCGGCGACTACGTCGGTGGGATTGCGAAGGGGCGGCGCGGGAATCTGCTGTTTCTCCTCATCGGCATCGTGGCTGTGTTTGGGTGGGCACGCGAGCGGTTCGATGTGACGACGGCTGTTATTGCCGCGGCGCTCTTCTCGCTGCTGCCTCCGGTGCTCGCGCATGCGGGACTGGCGACGACGGACATGGCGGGTGCTGCCGCGCTGCCGCTCGCCTTGTGGGCACTCGATCGCTTCCACCGCGTTCCTTCGTGGCGGTCGACGCTCCTCCTCGGCGGCGCGATCGCGTTCGGATTGCTGACGAAGTTCTCATTCCTCCCGTTCTTCTTCGCCAGCGCGCCGGTCCTTGGCTTCCTCGATCACAAGCGCCCTTCTGTGAAAACGCTCGCGACGATCCTCATCGCCGTCGTCGCGGTCTGGCTGGCCTACTTCGGCTCATTCGGCACGATGGCAGCCGCCAATCCCGCGCTGCACGACGACACGCAACTCGCCTTCGGCTCGCCCTGGATTGCCGATCACGTCGTGATGCCGGCGCCGCTCTTTGCCGGCGGCCTCCTCAAACTGAAGCTCGACGATCAGCTCGGCCGCGACGCCTTCCTTCTCGGCCGCTACTCACATCACGGCTGGTGGCACTACTTTCCGATCGTTCTCGGCGTGAAGACGCCGCTTCCGTTCCTGATGCTCGTCGTGATCGGCGCGATTGTCTCGAAGCGCGCGCGGCCGATCCTTGCCGTCGCCGCGGTCATCCTCGCGATCGCGATGACGACGCACATCAACGTCGGCGTCCGCCACATCCTCCCGATCTACGGTCCTCTCTCGATCGTCGCCGCGCTGGGATTGCAGAGGTTCAAATGGATCGGCGCCATCCTCGCGCTCTGGCTCATCGCCGACAGCGCGCTCGCCCATCCCGACTATCTCTCCTGGATGAACGCCGCCGCAGCCCCGCATCCCGAGCGCGTTCTCTCCGACAGCAATCTCGATTGGGGCCAGGATCTCATCCGCCTCGCCACAGTCACCCGCGCCGACCGCATCGACGACCTCGGCATGCTCGTCTTCACGCGCGCCGATCTGAACGCGCTCGGCTTCCGCAGCGTCCACCACATCGATCCGCACCACCCGTCGACCGGCTGGTTCGCCGTCAGCGAGACCGAGATCGCCATCTGGAACGGCTGGGATCCAACCGCGTTCCGCTGGCTGATCGATCGTACCGACTTCACGCGGGTCGGGACATCGATCCGGCTGTACCACGTGACGCGATAGAGTTCCGCCGCGATGTGCGGCATCAACGGCATCTTCGTTTACGGCGACGCGGCACCGGTCGATCGATCGGAGCTGATCAACTGCCGTGACGTCATGCAGTCGCGCGGGCCGGACAGCGACGGACTCTGGATCTCGAACGACGGCCGCGCGGGGTTCGGCCACAGGCGCCTCGCGATCATCGACCTCTCGCCCGCGGGCGCGCAGCCGATGCATCACGGCTCGCTGACGATCGTCTTCAACGGCGAGATCTACAACTACCAGGAGCTGCGTGACGAGATGATCGCGCGCGGACACAAATTCGTCTCGCACTCGGATACCGAGGTCATGCTGCAGATGTTCGAGGAGATCGGCGAGGCGATGCTGCCGAAGCTGCGCGGCATGTTCGCGCTCGCCATCTGGGACGACGCGCGCAAACGGATGTTCCTCGCGCGCGACCCGTACGGCATCAAGCCGCTCTACTACGCCGACGACGGTAAGACCGTGCGCTTCGCGTCGCAGGTGCGCGCGCTCGCGCGGATGCCGGGCGTCGACCGCCAGTTCGACCCCGCCGGCGCCGCCGGTTTCTTCCTCCGCGGCACGGTGCCGGAGCCGTTCACGATGTACCGCGCGATCCGAGCGCTGCCGGCGGGAAGCTTCACGTACATCGACGCGAGCGGCACGAAGGAGCCCGTGCCGTACTTTTCGATCGCCGCGACGCTGCGCGATGCGGCGAACGGCAACGGCCAGTACAGCGAAGACGAGCGGCGCGCCATCGTGCACGACGCGGTGCTCGAGTCGGTGCGCTATCACATGGTCGCCGACGTGCCGGTCGGCGCGTTTCTCTCCGCGGGCATCGACTCGACCAGCGTCGTGGCGCTCGCGAAAGAGAGCGGCGCGTCGGACCTCGAGACGATGACGCTTCGCTTCGAGGAGTACCGCGGCCGCATCAACGACGAAGCGCCGCTCGCACATCTCGTCGCGCAGCAGTACGGCGTCCGCCACGAGATCCGCGACCTCTCGCTCTCGGAGTTCCGCTCCGAGCTCCCGCGCATCTTCGACGCGATGGATCAGCCGAGCGTCGACGGCCTCAACTCGTACTTCATCAGCAAGGCGGCGCACGAGCTCGGCCTCAAAGTCGCGATGAGCGGCACGGGGGGCGACGAGCTGTTCGGCGGCTACACGTCATTCCGCGACATCCCGCGCTGGATGCCGATCACCTCCGTCCTCGCGCGCATCCCCGGCGTCGGCAGCGGCGTGCACCGCATCAACTCCGCGCTCGCGAAACGGAGCCGTCACGTCAGCCCGAAGATGGGGGAGATCGTCCGCTACGGCTCGTCGTACGCCGGCGCGTATCTCGTCAAACGTGGACGCTTCCTCGCCTCGGAGCTTCCGAACGTTCTCGGCAAAGAGGTGGCCGAGGAGGGGCTGCGAAGGCTGGATCTACTGAGGCTGATCGAGCGGGCGGTGACGCCGGATCCCGGAACACCGTTCGGGCGTGTCGCGGCGCTCGAGTCGTCGCTCTACCTGCGCAACCAGCTGCTGCGCGACATGGACTGGGCCTCGATGGCCCACTCGCTCGAAGTGCGCGTACCGCTGGTCGACGCGCATCTCCTCCGCAAGCTCGCGCCGGTGCTCGTCACCCGACGCGAGCGCGGCAAACAGCTCCTCGCCGACGCACCGCGTCCGCCGCTACCCGCCGCCGTCCGCTCACGCCGCAAGACCGGCTTCACGCTGCCAATCAACGAATGGCTGCGCGAAGAGGGCCGCGTCGAGCATGGGAAGCGAAGCTGGGCGAGGAAGGTGTACGAGATGATGTTCAGTGCCGAGAAAGGTCACTGGTGACGCGTCGCATCCTTCTCGCCTACGGCCTCGTCGCGCTGATCGGTATCGCGCGCGTAGCGGCGACGCATCGCGTCTTCAGCGAGGTGCTCGACGAGCCGGTGCATATCCTGGCGGGATACGAGTGGCTGAAGGGACTTCCGTACACGATGGACCCGAGCCATCCGCCGTTCGCGCGCATCTTCGCGGGCATTCCGATGGTGATGGCCGGCATGCAGGAGTCAGAAGGCGACCCGGTGCCGCGCGGCAACTCGCTCCTCTACTGGCACGACCACTACGAACGAAACCTCTCTCGCGCCCGCCGTCCAATGCTGCTCTTCCTACTGATCGGAATGATCGCGACCGCGACATGGACGGCGCGCTACTTCGGCCATGTCGCCGGCGTCCTGGCAATGGCGATGTACGCCTCACTCCCTCCGCTCCTCGGACATGCCGGACTCGTGACGACTGACGCACCCGTCGCCGCGATGATGGCCGTCGCGCTGCTGACGTTCGACTGGTGGCTCGACGCGCCGACTTGGAAACGGTCCCTCGTCCTCGGCATTGCCATCGGCCTCGGCGCGCTGACGAAGTACTCGTTCGTCGTTTACTTCCCGGTAAGCGCAGGAGTGATCGCGTTGGCGCGGTGCACAGTGCACAGTGCACAGTGCACAGTGCGCAGTGTCGCGAAGCTCGTTGTCTCACTCGTCGTCGCCTTCGTCATCATCTGGGGCGGATACCGGTTCCAGTACGACACGCTGCAACACGCATCGAACTACCCGTACGGCATCGCGACCGTCTTCGTCCCGAAGTCGATGCAGGCGAAAGCGATCTGGTTCGACTCGCACGTCAAAGTTCCAGCGCCGCTCTTCATCACCGGCCTTGGCATCGTGACGGAGCACAACCGCCACGGCCATCCGTCGTTCCTCCTCGGCGAGTACCGCGACATGGGCTGGTGGTACTACTTCCCCGTCCTCTTCTTTTACAAGACGCCGCTGCCGTTCCTCGCGCTCGCGCTGATCGGCACGATTCTCATCGCACGACGCGCACGCGAGGGACTCGCGCTCGCGCTGCCGCCGATCGTGATGATGCTCAGTGTCCTGGGGAGCCACATCAACATCGGCGTGCGCCATATCCTCCCGATCTATCCGCCGCTCTGCGGTGTCGCCGCTTTCGCCATTCTCGTGATGTGGAAGAACGCGCGCGCACGGATCGCGGCCGTCGCGCTCCTCGGATGGCTCTTCATCGGCGTCGCCCTCGCGCACCCCGACTACATGGCGTGGTTCAACGAAGCGGCAGGCAAGCATCCGGAGCGGATCGCCGTCGACAGCAATCTCGACTGGGGACAAGACTGGCTGCGTTTCGCGCACGTGGTGAACAAGCGGCACATCGACTTCGTCCACCTGCTCTTCAACGGCACGATCCTCCTGCAGTTCCATGACGTCCGCGGCGACGCGATCGAGCCGTGGGTGGAGAAGCCCGGCTGGTACGGCCTGAGCCTGCAGGGCCTCACGATGAATCCGGACGCACGCCGCGGCGCCTGGAAGTGGCTCGACCGCTACCCGTACGAGATGGTCGGCAAGGGCATCCGGCTGTACCACGTGCCGTGACGCCAGTCCTCGGTCGTCGGTCCTCGGTCCTCGGATGGATCGCCGCAGGCCTGATCGTGGTCGCCTCCCTGCGGATCGCGTCGACGTACCGCGTCTTCTCCGACACGGCGGACGAGGCGAACCACGTCGGTGCGGGGCTCGACCTCTATCAGAACCATCGCTACGTCGTTCAGCTGGAGAATCCGCCCCTTCCGCGACTGGTCCTCGCCGCCGCGCCATACCTCGGCGGGATGCGGCGCGACATGAACGTCGACTTCTCGCATCAGCTCCAGAGCGTCTTCGCGAACGGCAAGTACGAACGCGATCTCGTGCTCGCGCGCGCCGGCAATCTGCTGTTCTTCGTTCTGGCGGCGCTCGGCGTCTGGTTCCTCGCGCGCCGCGTTCTCGACGAGACGCAGGCGCTGATCGCGCTCGCGCTCTTCACGACGCAGCCGGTGATCCTCGGCTACTCCGGTCTCGCGACGCACGACACCGCGGCAATGGCGGGAACGGCAGTCGGACTGCTCGCGTTCGTGCGCTGGCTCGACGAGCCGTCGTGGAAGCGCGCCGCGGTCTTCGGCGTGGCGTACGGCTTCGGAGCGCTCTGCAAGTTCTCCTGCCCGCTCTTCGTCGCGGCCGGATGCGCCGTGTTGCTTCTGTTCCGGCGACGCAATCCGCTGCAGCTTCTCATCGCGCCTGTGACCGCGTTCGCCACCATCGCCGCCGGTTACGCCTTTCACCTCGGCCCGTTCTTTCAAGGCATGCGCGGCATCTTCGCGCTCGATCGCGAAGGCTTTCTCAGCTACGCGCTCGGCCACTACGCGACGCACGGCTGGTGGTGGTACTTCCCGCTGGCGTTCGCGATTAAGACGACGCTCGCGCTGCTGCTCCTGTTTCTCGCCGGCGCGTTCTTCGGCAACCGGGAGTGGACGCTCGTCACCGTCGCGATGATCCTTCCGGCGCTCCCGAGCTCACTCGACCTCGGCGTGCGCTACGTGCTCCCGCTCTACGTGCCGTTCTCGATCGCGGTGGCGGCGATGTGCAGGCGGCGCATCGCCGTGGCGCTGCTACTGGCGTGGCACCTGGTCGCATCGACCCTCGCACACCCCGACTACTTCCCGTACTTCAACGAGATCGCGGTGCGTCAGCCGCAGCGATTCCTCGCCGACAGCAATCTCGATTGGGGCCAGGACCTGCTGCGTCTCGCGCGTTATTGCCGCAAGCATCACATCAACGCGCTCGCCTACACCCTCTTCTCGGCGAGCGATCCGAACCGCATTGGCCTGCCGCAACGCATCGACATCTACTGGAGCGAGCCACCGAAAGTCCCCGCCGCCCTCAGCGAATCGACGATCACCCTCACTCGCGGGTCACTCCCCCACGCGTACCCGTGGGCGGACGACTTGCCGTACGTTCGCATCGGCAAGTCGATCCGCCTTTACAACAGTCCCTAATTGACCGTCGTCAGTTCCGGTTCCAGCGACAGTTCGATCTTCTCGTCGGGCGTGGCGTTGACGAACACCGTATCGCCCGGTTTGAACTTCCCTTCGAGCAGCCGGATGGCGAGCGGGTCGATGATCTCCTTCTGCAGCGTGCGCTTCAGCGGACGCGCGCCGAACGCCGGGTCGTAGCCTTTGTGCGCCAGCACGTCCTTCGCGTGATCGCTGATGTCGATCGTCAGACCGCGGTCGCTCACCAGCTTCGAGAGCCGCTTGAGCTGGATCTCGATGATCCGCTTGATCTGCGGCAGCTCGAGCGAGTGGAAGACGATGATGTCGTCGATGCGGTTGAGGAACTCCGGACGGAAGCGCCGCGGCAGGTCCTCCTCGGCGATGTTCGACGTCATGATGATCACCGTGTTTTTGAAGTCGACCGTGCGACCCTTCGAATCGGTCAGACGTCCGTCGTCGAGGATCTGCAGCATGATGTTGAAGACTTCCGGGTGCGCCTTCTCGATCTCGTCGAACAGCACCACCGCGTACGGCCGGCGGCGGATCGCCTCCGTGAGCTGGCCGCCTTCCTCGTAACCGATGTATCCCGGCGGCGCGCCGATGAGCCGCGCCACCGCGTGCCGCTCCATGTACTCCGACATGTCGATGCGCACGAGCGCGTTCTCGTCGTCGAACAGGAACTCGGCGAGCGCGCGGGCCAGCTCGGTCTTGCCGACGCCGGTCGGCCCCATGAAGATGAACGAGCCGATCGGCCGGTTCGGATCCTTCAGGCCGGCGCGTGAGCGGCGCACAGCATTCGAGACCGCTTCCACAGCTTCTTCCTGGCCGATGACGCGCGTCTTCAGCACGTCCTCCATCCGGACGAGCTTCTGGATCTCCGACTCGAGCATCCTCGTGACCGGAACGCCGGTCCACTTCGAGACGATCTCGGCGATGTCCTCGTCGGTGACCTCTTCCTTCAGCATCGCGCCGCTCTTCTGCATGTCGGCGAGACGCGCATACGCGGCGTCGAGGTCGCGCTGCAGCTGCGGCAGCGAGCCGTAGCGGAGCTCCGCGGCGCGATTCAGATCGCCCTCGCGTTCCGCGCGCATCGCCGCCTCGCGGGTGTCCTCGAGCTTCTTCTTCAGATCGTTGATCTGCGTGATGACACCCTTCTCGCTCTGCCACTGCGCCTTGAGTCCGGCGATCTTTTCCTGCAGTTCGGCGATTTCCGAGTCGATCTCGCCGAGGCGCTGCTTCGAGAGCGGATTGTCCTCGCGGGAGAGCGCCTGCTTCTCGATCTGGAGCTGCGTCATGCGGCGCGTCAGCTCGTCGATCTCCTGCGGCATCGACGTCAGCTCGATGCGGAGCCGCGACGCCGCTTCGTCGACGAGGTCGATCGCCTTGTCGGGGAGAAAGCGGTCGGTGATGTAGCGGTTCGAGAGCGTCGCCGCCGCGACGATCGCCGAGTCGGTGATCTTCACGCCGTGGTGCACCTCGTAGCGCTCCTTCAGGCCGCGAAGGATCGCGATCGTGTCCTCGACCGTCGGCTCGCCGACGTACACAGGCTGGAAGCGGCGCTCCAGCGCGGCGTCCTTCTCGATGTGCTTCTGGTACTCGTTCAGCGTCGTGGCGCCGATGGCGCGCAGCTCGCCGCGCGCGAGCGCCGGCTTGAGCATGTTCGACGCGTCCATCGCCCCCTCGGCCGCGCCGGCCCCGACGAGCGTGTGCAGCTCGTCGATGAAGAGGATGACGTTCCCTTCGCTCTCTTCCACTTCCTTGATGACCGCCTTGAGGCGATCCTCGAACTCACCGCGATACTTCGCGCCGGCAATGAGCGCGCCGAGGTCGAGCGCGACCACGCGCTTCCCCTTCAGCCCCTCGGGGACGTCGCCTTCGACGACGCGCCGCGCGAGACCTTCGACGATCGCGGTCTTGCCGACGCCCGGTTCACCGATGAGAACGGGATTGTTCTTCGTGCGGCGCGAGAGCACCTGGATGACGCGGCGGATCTCCTCGTCGCGGCCGATGACCGGATCGAGCTTGCCGCGGCGCGCGAGCTGCGTGAGGTCGCGCGCGTAGCGCTCCAGCGCCTGGTACTTGTCTTCGGGATTCTGATCGGTCACGCGCTGCGTGCCGCGCACCGACTGCAGCGCCTTGAGCACCGCATCGCGCGTCACGCCGTGGCGCGCCAGGATGCGTTGGGCGTTCGCTTCCTTCGTCTCGGCGATGCCGATCAGGAAGTGCTCCGTCGAGACATACTCGTCCTTGAAGTCGTCGGCCGACTTGAACGCGGCGTCGAAGACTTTCCGGAGAGTGTTCCCGACGATCGGCTCCGCCGAGGCGCCGCCGACCTTCGAATACTTCGCGATCTCAGCCGCGACCTCCGCTTCGACTGTCGTCGGGTTCAGGCCGAGCTTATTCAGGATCGGGGTGACGATCCCCCCATCCTGCCGAAGCAGCGCCAGCAGCAGGTGCTCCGGCGTCAGTTCCGGATTCCCCGCTCCCCCCGCCAGGTTCTGCGCCTCGGCCACCGCCTCCTGCGCCTTGACCGTAAGTTTGTTGAAATTCATGGCTTTGCCTCACATTGAGTGCGTCACACTCAAGTCATTAAACGGATGAGATCCGCCCCACATTCCGCACCCCATCCTGCGTGCAAGAAACGCGGCTACGGCTCGTGAGGGGCGCCGGCGTCCTTCGCCTGCCACTCGCGCTTCTTCCGGCTGCGTTGCCGCCGCATGTGTAGCATCTTCAGGAAGAGGCCGGCGACGACGAGGAACAGGAGCACCGAGGCGACATTGATCGCGACCTTGTTCGACTTCGGGATCAGCTCCACCAACGCGACGCCGAGGTAGGTGGTGCCGAGAGCGGCGGCGAACAGAAACCGGCGGAGCGAGTGCTGCGTCTCCCACGTCTCGAACTCATTCAGCTCCAGCTTCTCGCGCTTGCTGTACACGTATCGGTAGAGGAGCGCGAAGACGAGGAAGATCGCGGTGAAGCCGGCGCCGTAGATGAGATAGATCCACGGCCGGTGCTCCGGCAGAATCGCCGGCTCGAGGCCGTGCGCCGTCATCACCTTCGCGTGCCGCATCGTCGGATCGCCGAGGAGGATGGTGAAGAGGAACTTGAGCGGGTAGACGAAGAAGAGGACCGTGAAGAGGAGCGCGAGGTTCAGGATTACGGTCACGCGGTCGACGAGCCCGTAGCGGCGGAAGAAGAGGTACTGCGCGTACCAGATCGCCGACAGCACGAAGAAGGTGACGAGGAACGCGCCGAACCCGCGCATCGTCGCGAACAGCTCGGTCGACGTCTTCGGTACCTCGAGCGACACGATCAGCAGCGTGATCGCGAAGCCGAACACGGCGTCGCTGAATCCCTCGATGCGCGTCACCTCATGGTTGCGCCAGCGGAACCCATCCACAGACTCGTGACGCATCAACTTGTCGCGGAGCACGAACGGCAGTATATGAGGAGGGTATGACCGCCACAGCCCCACTCCACGAAGTCACTAAAGAACCCGCGCTGTTCGAAAGCATCCTCGAGCTGATCCGTCGCACGTCGACCATCCTGCCGGACGACGTCGTCCGCGCGGTTACGGCGGCGCGAAAGAACGAGGCCGAGGGGTCGAACGCCGACGTGGCGCTGAACGTCATCGGCTGCAACATCGGACTCGCGAAGGAGAGCTCGCTGCCGCTCTGCCAGGACACCGGCACGATCCTCTTCTTCGTCCACACGCCGGTCGGCTACGACCAGCTCGAGTTCGAGGAGACGGCAACCGAGGCGGTGCGGGCGGCGACGAAGAAGGGCTACCTGCGCCAGAACAGCGTCGACAGCATCACCGGCAAGAACACCGGCGACAACACCGGTCCCGGCTCGCCGGTCTTCCACTTCCACCAGTGGCGTGAGCCGCACGTCGAAGTGAAGCTGATGCTGAAGGGCGGCGGCTGCGAGAACATGAACGCGCAATACTCGCTCCCCGATCCGAAGCTCGGCGGCCGCGACCTGAAAGGCGTCGAGAACGCGATCCTCGACTGCATCCTGAACGCGCAGGGCCAGGGCTGCGGTCCCGGCATCCTCGGCGTCTGCATCGGCGGCGACCGCGGAACCGGCTATGCGTACGCGAAGGAACAGCTCCTCCGCGAGCTCGACGACACCAACTCCGATCCGCTCCTGGCGGACCTCGAAAAGCGCGTCGTCGAGAAGGCGAACCAGAGCGGCATCGGGCCGATGGGCTTCGGCGGCAACACCACGCTGCTCGCGTGCAAGATCGGCACGCAGAACCGGCTGCCGGCGTCGTACTTCGTCAGCATCGCGTACATGTGCTGGGCGTACCGGCGGCGCGGCGCGCAACTCGATCTGAACGGACAGGTCACCGAATGGCTCTACTAAGAATCACCACTCCCGTCGACGAAGCGACGATTCGCTCACTCAACGTCGGCGACACCGTTTCGATCACCGGCCGGCTCTACACCGGCCGTGACGCGGTGCACCATCGCATCCACGAAGGCACCAGGCCGCCGGTCGACCTGAACGGCGCGATCCTCTACCACTGCGGCCCCGTGATGGTGAAGGAAGGGGACCAGTGGATCTGCAAGGCCGCGGGCCCGACGACCTCATCGCGCGAAGAGCCCTACCAGCACGAGGTCATCCGCGACTACGGCCTGCGCGGCGTCATCGGCAAGGGCGGCATGGGTGAGAAGACGCTCGCCGCCTGCAAGCAGTACGGCGCCGTCTACCTCCACGCCATCGGCGGCGCCGCCCAGGTCTGCGCCGCGTCGATCAAAAGGGTCGACGGTGTCGACTGGATGGACCTCGGCTCCCCCGAAGCGATCTGGCACCTCTGGGTCGAAGACTTCATGGCCATCGTGACGATGGACGCCCACGGCCGCTCGCTCCACAAGGAAGTGTTCGAGGCATCGCGGGAGCGGCTGGAAGCGCTGAAGGCATAGGCGCAGAGCGCAGTACGTGTCCAACCGTCATCTTGAGCCGCCGTAGGCGGCGAAGGATCCCCAGCCCCCGTCTTCAGACGGGGGTTGTTCGCGTACACGGGACGTGAGCCCGCGTAGCGGGCGGCACCTGTCGCCCGCTACGCGGGCTCGGATCCTTCTTAACGGCCGGTCCCCCGTCTGAAGACGGGGGCTGGGGATCCTTCGCCGCCTACGGCGGCTTTAAACCCGGATTCACACCGTGCGATAGAGTTCCGCGCAGAGAGCGCAGAAGTTGCATTCAACGGCTGCCCAGTGCGCTCTGAACCATGCGAGTCGAACGCGACACTCTCGGCGAAGTCCTCGTTCCTGACGACGCGCTTTACGGCGCACAGACGCAGCGTGCGGTCGAGAACTATCCGGTCAGCGGGCTGCGCGAGCATCCGGTGTTCATCCGGACGTTCATTCAGCTGAAGCGGGCGGCGGCGCTCGCGAATCGTGAGCTCGGTGCGATGAAGCCGGAGACGTCGGACGCGATCGTGAAGGCGTGCGACGAGCTGCTGGCGAATTTCGAAAAGTACCGCGGGCAGTTCGTCGTCGACGTCTTCCAGGCGGGCGCCGGCACGTCGTTCAACATGAACGTGAACGAGGTGATCGCGACGCTCGCGGGAAAGGGGATCCACCCGAACGATCACGTCAACATGTCGCAGTCGACCAACGACGTCTTTCCCACCGCGATCCGCATCGCGACGCTGTTGCTCCTGCACGAGCTTTTTCCGCACCTCGATGCGCTCGCTACTGCGTTCCTCACGAAGGGGGAAGAGTTCGCGGACGTCATCAAGTCCGGCCGCACGCACCTGCAGGACGCGGTGCCGGTGACCCTGGGACAGGAGTTCCGCGCCTATGGTGAGGCCGTCGCGCGCGCATCACGCGCACTCGCCGCTGCGTCGATCGAACTGCGCGAGCTCGGCATCGGCGGCACCGCGGTCGGCACCGGCATCAACACCCCGCTCGGCTATCGCTTCGCCGTCGTGAAGCAGTTGAACGAGATGCTGGATCTCGAGCTCCGGGCGGCTGACGACCTCCGCGAAGCGATGCAGTCGCAGCTTCCACTCCTCGGGGTCGGCGCCGCATTGCGCAACCTGGCGCTCGACCTGACGCGGATCACCAACGACCTGCGGCTCCTCGCCAGCGGTCCGCAGACCGGGCTCGCCGAGATCATCCTCCCCGCCGTGCAGCCGGGCTCCTCGATCATGCCGGGGAAGGTGAACCCGTCGATGCTCGAGTGCATGAACCAGGTGCTCTTCCACATCATCGGCGCGGCGACGGCGATCGACTACGCGTCGCAGGCGGGCCAGCTCGAGCTGAACGTGATGATGCCGCTGATGGCGTTCGAGCTGACGTTCTCGATCGAGATCCTGAAGAACTACCTGCCGGTATTCATCGAGAAATGCATCCGCGGGATCGCCGCCGATCGGGAGCGTTGCGAGGCGTACTACGTCAGCTCGCCGTCGCTCGCGACCGCACTGAACCCGATCATCGGCTACGCCCGCGCCGCCGAGATCGCGAAGGAAGCCGCGAAGAGCGGCACGCCGGTGCCGCAGCTCCTGCGCGAGAAGGGGCTGATGAGCGACGCCGAGATCGCGCGCATCTTCACCCCCGAGTTTCTGGCCGGACAGGCGGATCGGAAGGTAGAATGACGCCCTTCGGTTCAGCAAAGTGCGTCTCTTCATCGCGACGACGTTTCCGCAGGACGTCCTTGCCGGCGTCAACGACCGTATTGCGCGCGTAAAGTCGAAACTCGCCGCCGCGTCGTGGGTGCGTCTCGAGACCCAGCACCTCACGTTCGCGTTTCTCGGCGAGCAACCCGAGGCGCTCGTCGAAACGCTGCCGCCGCTGGTCGAGAAGCGGCTCGCGGCCACGAAGAAGTTCGAGGCGCGGCTGAGCGGGAGCGGCTTCTTTCCGAACCCGCGTCACGCGCGCGTAGCGTGGGTCGGCGTGACGCCGCCCGAGGCCTTTCGCGCGGTCGCGGACGGCGTGCGCGCGGCGGTGAAAGATGCGGGGGTCGCGCTCGACGGCGCAGACTTCAAGCCGCACCTGACCCTCTGCCGGATCCGCGACGTCTGGCCGCCTGCGTGTATCGAGGCGTTCAACGGCGCGCTGCGCGACTACGAGTCAGCGCCGTTCACGGTCGACCACGTGACGCTTTTCTCCAGCAGCCTCAACCCCTCCGGCGCGGTCCACACGGCGCTGCGCGAGTTGCGGCTGTCGTGAGAGTCTCGATTTCGCCTCGCTCTTCCCTCTGAGCTGCCCGCACGCGGCCGCGATGTCGCGCCCCTTCGAGCGCCGCACCGTGACGTGCACGTCGTGCTGCACGAGCGTGTCGACGAAACGGTCGATCGCCGCGTCGCTCGGCCGCTTCATCCACTGCGGCAGGTTGGCGTCCTCGTTCAGTGGGATCGCGTTCACCTTCGCGTGCAGACCGCGGATCAGCTTCGCGAGGAGCACGGCGTCGCGCGGCGCGTCGTTGTAGCCGGCGAGGAGGACGTACTCGATCGTGATGTCGCGTCCCTTCTCGAGCGGGAAGCGGCGGAGGACGGCGATCAGCTCGTCGAGCGGGTACTTTGCGGTGATCGGCATGATCTCCTCGCGCCGCTCGCGATCGGGCGCGTTGATCGAGACGGCGAGGTTGGGTCGCCGATCGAGGCGGGCGAGATCTTCGATGCCGGGGATGATGCCGGAGGTAGAGACGGTGATCCGCTTCGGTGCGACGTTGCGATACAGGACGTCGAGCGTCGTGACGACGTTCTCGAAATTCAGGAGCGGCTCCCCCATCCCCATAAAGACGACGTTCATGTGATCGAGCGGCAGCGCGTGCTCGTGGACGATCGTGAAGAACTGGCCCAGCATCTCGCTCGGCATCAGGTTCCGTCCCGCGCCGAAGAAGCCGGTGACGCAGAACGTGCAGCCGACCGCGCAGCCGGCCTGGGATGAAAGACACACGCTCGTGCGATCTCCCATCGGCATATAGACCGATTCGATCCGCTGCTTATCGCGAAGCTCGAAGAGATACTTGCGGCTGCCGTCCGGCGCCGGGGGCGTGACCTCGACGATGCGCGGGAGATCCAGCGTGTAGCGCTCCGCGAGCGCGGCGCGCGTCTCCTTCGGCACGTTCGTCATCGCCTCGAACGAGTCGACGCCGCGGACGTGCATCCACTCCTCGACCTGCTTCGCGCGGAACGGCGGCGACACGACCTTGCGCAGCTCCGCCTCGAGCGCGCCAGGCGCGAGGTCGTAGAGGTTACTCGTCGTCACGAGACTGCCCGAGCGGCTCGACGCGCCGCGCGCTCCTCACCTTGCGCGTCGGGTCGATCCCGAGGGAGCGGAGGAGCGAGAGGTCGTTGACGTTGATGCGGAACTGCGCGTCCTTGCCGGCGGCGTTGCGGGCCACGAGGGCGGCCGTCGGCTCGGGTTGCTGCTCCTCATCCTCATCCTGTTTGTTCAGTCCGATCGTCGCGTCGAGGACGACGTAAAGGTCGTATCCCTCGTCGCGGATTTTCTGCATGTGGCGGTTGACGTCTTCCGAGCCGGAGATCGACTCATTGATCGCAGTGCCGAGATCGCGGAGAAGCTGCTTGATCTTGTCGTCCAAAGTGTCTTCCTGATGCAACCGAGTGTAGTGCCGGAATCGGATCGGTCAAGATTCCGATCTCGAAAAACGGGGCGTACACTATTCGTCCGCGTCGTCTTTCGGCTGCAAGCGCTCGGCCACCGAGCGCCACAGTTCCGACCAGTAAGCAAGGTACTTCCACCGTCCCCACCTGGCGTAGCGCCGCAGCATCGCCGCGTCGCTGACGCTCCGCCCCTTGTGATACGTCTCGCGCACGAAGCGGCGGAACTCCGTGTCGACCGCGATGAAGTCGTGACGCCCGTCCATCGCCAGGAGATGCGCCGCGCCGTACGGTCCGATGCCGGGAAGCGTCAGGTAGCTCCGGAACAGCTCGTCAGTCGACTGGGACGGATCGCTGATGGCTTCAACATCGATGCTGCCGTCGCTCATCCCGCGCGCCACCAGCACGACCGACTTCGCGCGATACCCGAGGCGGCACTGCTCCTTCAGCTCCTCTTCGGAGAACTTCGCCACATCCTCGGGGATCGGGAACGCGTGCGCGCCGCTGCGCGTACGGCGGCCGCACTTCTCGACGAGCAGCTCGTTCATCCGGATCGTCTGCCGCCACATCGTGTTCGTCGTCGTGATGATCTTCACCACGTCTTCAAAGAGCGTCGAGCCGCAGAGCAGCCGGCCGAAGCCGGCGTCCGCGACCCAGTCATGCGCGGGGGACTGCCGCGCGCGATCGTGAAAGTCGGTCAAGTCGAGATCGAGCTGGAACATCCGCCCGATCTTCGCCCGCAGCTCGCGTGAGTCCCGCGCGCCGCGGACCTGCAACGCCCCGCCCTGGTGCGTGATCTCGAGGTCGACGGCGCGTCCGCCTAAGACTTCCGCGCGGCGCAGGACCCGCTCGCGCTCCGACCAGCGGGTCGGCGGCAGCAGATACCAGCCGTGCGAGACGACCGCCGACGCGAAATTGAAGCCCGGCGGGATGGAAATGGAGGCGACGGCCGGAATCGAACCGGCGAATAAAGGTTTTGCAGACCTCTGCCTTACCACTTGGCTACGTCGCCAGGCTGCGGCGGGACAGCGAGTGTAGTGAACGGCATGAGGAGCGTCAATATTCACCGATTCTCTGCGATACTGAGCGACGGTCCAACATGCCGGAACAGAACCGCGTGCTCGTCGTCGATGACGACGAAGCGATCAGGAAGCTCATCGCCGCCATCCTGCGGCGCCGCTCCTTCCACGTCGACACCGTCGCGAACGGCGAAGAGGCGCTCCGCAAACTCGCCGAGCAGCCGTACCGGATCATGCTGCTCGACCTGATGATGCCGAAGGTCGACGGCTACACCGTGATCGACCGCGTACGCGAGCAGAAGATCGACGTCGAGATCGTCGTCGTCACCGCCGCCGGCGCGAGCCAGGTCAACGCCATCGACCGCAGCCGCGTCCGCGCGGTCATCAGCAAGCCGTTCGACGTGACGCAGCTGGTGGAGATCGTGTCGAGCGTCTGCTCTGATCCTTCCATAAGACAGCAACAAAGTACTTCATGATGTGAGACCATCGAGGGATGACTGCCGATCCAGAGTTCTCACTCGAGGTCATCTTCTCCGGAGTCTCGACTCATTTTCGGAAGGGCATCGTGGCGGGCATACGGCATCGCGCGGTGCTCCCCGATGCCTCTCATTTCTTCAGCGCCTTCATCTCCATCGAAGGCTATCCCAAGCCGTTCGAGTACTACCTCAACCCTCACTACGCCAGGATCGATGCCGGGGACGGGGTGGATTTGACGGTTCCCGGGCTGATCGACGGAGGCGACATCGTCGCCGGAGTCCGTCTGCAGGTGGGAAACGGGATTCCGGGCGGCGATCTGGACGCCGATGACTCGATGTTCAAGCTGCGTACGTACGCGCCGCGCACCGAGTACTCGGCGGACGTCGTGACCGGCGGCCGCGCCGCCTGCTACTTCGACTTCGACTACGGCACCGCCAAGTGGATAACGTCCCCGACGGAAGCCTCGCGCTTCTCCATCACGGTCGAAACAAACGGGTATCCGTGGCTGCTCGTCACGCCGCTCGACCAAACGCCGGGCACACCTCCGTTCACGAAACTCGACCTGGGCCGACAGAAGCACGTGCTGTTGCAGGTCAACAACCTTGAAGCGAAAAAGGACGAGTCAGCGGACCAGGACGAAGGGCAGTTCGACTTCCTCTTTCACTACCTCACCGCACGCGGCGGCATCCCGAAGCACATCGTGACGCCGACTCCGGGCCTGGACAACCCCAAGTCTGCGACGCCGAAGCAGATCGCGAATGCACTGCGGCGTCTCGCGAGCCTGCAGTCGTCGCAGCCACAAGAGGCGGCCGCGGTCCCCGTGCAACTTTCTAGATGGGGGCAGACGCCGGCGTGCTCCCCCGCGGAATTCGGGTGATACTCCCTCTTAGTTTTCCATAAGACAGCAACAAAAGACTTCCTGATGTGAGACCATCGTGCGGGTTTCCACACAATGGTTTCGATCTCTCTGTTCGAGGCGAACGGCGAGGCCATCGAACGCGCGATCGCACGCGTCTGTCGCGATGCACGTCTCGACGGTGCCGCCGCGGAGGACTTCGCTTCATCGGTGCGCCTGGCGCTCCTCGCCGACGACTGCGCGATCCTGCGGAAGTTCGAAGGGCGGTCGTCGATGGCGACGTATCTGACGATCGTCGTTCGCCGGATCTTCGTGGACCAGCGCCGCGCCGAGGGACGGTGGTACGCCTCCGCGGAAGCACGGAGGCGCGGTGACGCCGCGGTTCAACTCGAACGGCTGACGGTGCGCGACCGCCGATCCTTCAGCGACGCCGCGGAGATCGTCCTGCGCGAGCATCCCGAGACGACGATGCGGGAGCTGCAGGAATTGGTCGCGTCGTTGCCGGCGCGTTCGCCGCGGCCTGCCGTGCTGCCGATCGCAGAGGGCGACGAGGAACGGTTCGCGAGCGGCAGCACCGCCGGCGATCTCGTCGAGGCGCTCGACATTGCGCGGCGATCGAAGGAAGCGAACGACGTCGTCCGCATCGCGATGGCGGCCATGACGGTGGAGGACCGGGTCATCCTCCGCCTCCGCTTCAGCGCCGACGCGTCGATCGTCTCCATCGCACGCTCGTTGGGACTCGAGCCACGGCCGCTCTATCGCCGGATCGAGGCACTCCTCGCGGCTCTGCGCCGCGCGCTCGAGGCGGCAGGGATCGACGCTGCGTCGGCGGGCGGCCTGATCGGAGCCGCGGACGAATCACTGAATTTCGGCCTCGAACGGAAAAACGGCGATTCGCATCCGTCGCATCAGGAGGAAGGCTCATGACCGATGAACCGAACGCCTCCTGTCCCGCGCCCGAAACCCTCGCAGCGTTCGCGGAGGGACGCTTGAGCGCGGCCGAACGGGCTCGTGTCGTCGCGCACCTCGACACGTGCGACGAGTGCACGCGCGAGGTCGCCCTCGCGATGCAGGCGGTCGTAGAAGAGAACGTCGTCCGTCCGCGGCGCTGGGCGCCGTGGCTCGCGGCGATTGCGGCCGCGGTGGTGATCGCGCTCGTGGTTCCGGTCGTTCGTCTGCTCCATCGACCGCCGATCGCGCGCCTGGCGGCGCTCTCGCCGAAAGACGCCCGCGCCATCGAGCCGCGCCTCACCGGCGGCTTCGCGTGGACGCCGTACCGCGGCTCGCAGCGCGAGTCGGGCAACGTCTCGAGCGATCCCGCTCGCATGAAGCTCACGGGGGAGGCGGGAGAGCTGGTGCAGCGCGCGGAAACGGACAAGAGCGCCGGGGCGCAGCACGACGCCGGCGTCGCCATGGTGCTCACCGATCACCTCACCGAGGCGATCGAGCGGCTGGAGACGGCGGCCAAAGAATCGCCAGGCGCACAAGCATGGAGCGACCTGGCCGCCGCGCGCTACGCAGCGGCCTCGGAGCTCGGACGCGCCGCGCTGTATCCGCAGGCGCTCACCGCCGCGGACGCCGCGCTGCGGCTCGACCCGAACCTTCCGGAGGCCCTCTTCAATCGCGCGCTGGTGCTCGAGCGGATGGGTCTCGCGACCGAGTCGCGTGCAGCGTGGAATCGTTACCTCGCCGTCGATCCGTCTTCGCGATGGGCGAACGAAGCACGCGCGCACGTTCAGGAGCTGCCGGCGGCGACGACGACATCGCTCTGGGACCGCGACCGGCCGCGGATCGAGAGCGCGTTGTCGCGCAACGACACCGCCACGGCACGCGCACTCATCCACGAGCACGCATCGCGGGTCCGCGCGCTCACGGAAACGGAATACCTCGGCCGCTGGGCCGCCGCCGTTCTTCGGAACGACGAAGCGGACGCGGAACATTGGCTGGCAGTGAGCCGCGCCATCGCCGTCGAGATCTCGCGCGACGGGCAGGAGACGCAGCTCCGCGACGCCGTGAAGACGATCGACGATGCGAGTCCCGCCAACCGCCGAACCATCGCGGAGGCGCAGTCGGCGTACACGCGCGGGAGGCAAGCGAACAGCAGAAGGGATCTCGACGAGGCAGCACGCGAGCTCGCGCAGGCCGCGGCGCTATTCGAGCAGACCGGTTCTCCGTTGGCTCTGAGCGCGCGGTTCTGGCTCGCAAGCGTCGGCCAGGCGAAGAATGCCCCGGGCGCCCGCCGCGATCTCGATCAACTCCTCCACGACGCCGACGCGAAGCCGGGGTACCGCTCGCTGCGCGCGTACGTCCGGTGGGAAGCCGGCCGCACCCGGATATTCGATTACGACTGGGCGGGCGCAACGGTACTGCTGTCGGAAGGCGCGGCGCTCTTCCGCGAAGGCGGCGACCTGGTGAGCGAAGCGACGGTCGAGACGATGCTCGCATCGTGTCTGGCCCCGGCCGGACGCAGCGACGACGCCTGGAAGGCACAGATCGACGCGCTCCGCGCATTGAGTGCCGAGGGGAACATAGGACGGCTGACGTTCGCGATCGGCAGCGCCGTTCGGAACGAGAAACTCGCTGGCCGCGACGACGTAGCGCTGGCGCTGGCGCGCATTCCGGAGGCCGTTCCGGGCGATGCCATCCAAAACGCCTCGGTGTTCGATCTGGTGCAGTTTCGTTCGCTGCTCGAAGCGACGATGGGGAATGGGAGCGAGGCGCTCCGCGACGCGCAGCAAGCGGCGCGGTTGGCGGCCGCGCTGACCGATCCTTCGCTGCGAGCGCGGCGAGCCGCCGACGCCGACGTCGCGCTCGGAGCCGCCCTCGCCATCGTCAGTCCGCGTGAGGCGATCGCGCCGCTCAGCCGCGCGATCGACTACTACCGCTCCGCCAAAGTCGCGAACGTGCTTCCCGAGCCGCTGCTGCTCCGCGCCCGTTCCGCGCTTCGCGGAGGCGACCGTGCCGCGACGGAACGCGATCTCGAAGCGGGAATGGAGATCGTCGAGCGGCATGCGGCACGCGGCGGGTTGACCAGCAGCGTCCTCGACGCCGATCACGCGCTCTTCACCGACGCCATCAGCCTCGCGCTCGATCGCGGCGACGACGCGAAGGCGTTCGCGATTTCAGAACGGTCCCACGGCGCTTCGACGACGATCGCCGCCGTGCAGGAGCGGCTTCGCGGCAGCGCGACCGCCATCGTGGAGATCGCGCTCCTCGCGAACGAGAGCGTCACGTTTGCCGTCACGGAAAACGATCTCCGGGTGGGACGCGGCCAGCGACGGATCTCGGAGTGGCGCGCCCTCGCGGAGAAGGCTCTCGCCGAGAACGGAACGGCCGCGGCGACGGCTCTTTACGACGATCTTCTTCGCCCGGTCGACGGCGTCTTGCCGGGCATTCGAAACGTGATCGTCGTTCCGGACGAACGGCTGGAGACGGTGCCGTTCGCCGCGCTTTATGACAAGCAGGCAGGCAAATATCTCGTGGAGCGCGCCGGCGTCGCGATCGCGCCGAACGCCGGAACGCTTCAGGGCGAAACGGCGCGAGCGACTTCGTCGGTCACGACGTTTGCGCTCCCCCCGCCGAATGCGTCCGCTCCCGCTCTTCCGGATGCAGCGCGCGAGCTCGGCGAGATCGCGTCGCTGTACCGCCACTCCGCGGCCATTCCGGCGAGCGATGCGACGCTGACCCGGTTGCTGGAAGCGGCCGGCAACGCAATCGTGATTCACATTGCCGGGCATACCGAGCGCGAAGCGGCCGGCGAGCATGCGCTGCTGCTGACGCGTAGCGGCGGCGGTGATCCGGAACGCGTCTCCGCGGACACCATCGCAGCGACACGCCTCGCGCATGCCGGCATCGTCGTTCTCGCTGCGTGCGAGACGATGCGGCCGCCCGAGTCATCCGAGACGCATGCGCGGAGTCTCGCGGCGGCATTCGTTGTCGCGGGAGCGGCGTCCGTGGTGGGAACGCTCACGCCGGTCGCGGACCGCGACGCGCGGACCTTCTTCCGGCAAACGCATCGCTACCTCGCGGCCGGCTTCTCTCCCATCGATGCCCTTCGCGCCGCGCAGATCGACGCGATTCGAGATGCGAAACAGAGCGGCGGCTCGCAAGCATGGCGCTCGATGGCGCTGCTGACGAGCCGTCTGTCACAGAAAGAAAGGATTGGTACCGTATGACTCAATGCACTCTCACGGTCATCTTCTCCGGCGTGTCGACGCATTTCAGGAACGGCATCGTGGCGGGCATTCCGCATCGCGTGGTACTGCCCGATGCCTCCCATTTCTTCACGGACTTCCTCTCCATCGACGGGTATCCCGAGCAGTTCCTGTACTACCTCAACCCTCATTTCGTTCACCTGGCCTCCGATGGTGTGGATTTCACGATTCCCGGGTTGATGACGAACGGCTACCTTCGCTCCGGAGTGCGTCTGCAGGTGGAAAACGGCATTCCGAGTGGTGATCTCAAAACGAATATTTCGACGGAGGATCTCGGATTCGACCCGAAGCTCAACGCATACGATCCGAACTTCGAATACTCGTCGGACGTGGTGACTGGCGGCCGCGCCGCCTGCTACTTCGATTTCGATTACGGCACCGCCGAGTGGCTCTTCCCCCTGGGCGGGGAGAGGCCCGCGTGGCGCCTCTCCATCACCGTCGAAACAAACGGGTATCCGCGGCTGCTCGTCACGCCGCTCAACCGAACCCCGGATGCGCCTGCATTCAAGGAGATCGAGCTGGGACAGTCGACGGACGTGACGTTGGAGGTCAGCAACCTCGAAACCGGTAGCAAGGAGGAAGAAAAGGATCAGTGCGAGGGGCGGTTCGACTTCCTGTTCAACTTCCTCACCGGACGGGGCGGCATCCCGCAATACATCGTGAAGCCGACTCCGGGCCTGGAGTCCCCCTCGTCCGCGACGAATGAACAGATCGCGGCTGCGCTGCAGAACCTCGCGAGCATGCTGACATCGCGGGCACAAAACCCGGCCGCGTTCTACGCTCGACGTCACAACCTGGTAGGGCAGACGCCGGCGTGCTCTCCGTCGGAATTCGGGTGATTGCTTCTCCTCGCGGTCGAGGGCGGTGTCGTGTCGAGCGTTTTGCTTCGCCACAGGCGAGTTCTCGTCAGTGAAAGCGGCGCTCTCGACAACGAGAAAATTTTGACGATGACGACCGATGCACTCACGACGTCGTCAGATATTTCTCAACGCCGACACCGCGGCTCTCACTGCAATCGTCAAAAAACTGACGATGGTGAGAGAGAGTCTTTCGAATTCGAAGCGCGGATGTCGATGATGACAACGATGGTGTCGTCATCGTGAACCGCGGTGTCAGCGTCGTCAGATTTTTCTCAAAAACATCGTAAGAATTCTGACGTCGTCGAGAACTTCTCTTTCGTCATCGTGAACCGCCGTGTCAAATCCGTACTTTGTGCGCATGTAGTCACATTTTTTGTGCGCACTAAAGCACATGACATGTGTGAAAAATATCGCATCCATACATCCATCGTCTTTCGTAATTAGCTGAAGAAGCGCGACTTAGGTGTGTGTTTTCCAACTTGTAACCGACATCTGACGTACGGATTTGCATGTGGTCCCGCTACCTTGAATGCCGTGGCTGGCCAGCACACGGAAGAGAAGAAGAAAGTGAGGACCACATGGAAACCAACGTTCAGAATCCCATCCCGAATGCGGCAACAGACCCATCGCCCACCCCGATCACACCCGAGGACCTCGTCGTACAGCTCCGCGCGTTCCGCGACCGGATTCCGCAGTACGGGCAGCTTCCCACGGCCCAGCGTGTCAACAAGCGGCGCGCCGCGAACCTGAAGACGACGTTCGTCATCGCGGCGATCAACGCGGTCGGCGCATCCGGCACGGTCCAGACAGCCGTGGGGCAGACGCCCGAGGAACTGGTCCAGCAGCAGTCGGACGTCGTCCGCTGGGCCGCCGTCGAGGACGAGCTGCGCGCGATGTTGAAAGGCGTCGCCTCGGCGAACCTGATCCGGCGCCATCGGCTCGGAGTCGCGGCCCTGCAGTCATACTCGATCAGCCGCAATCTGGTGCGAAGCCCGGAGCACGCCGACCTGCTCCCGCACGTCGACGAGATGAAGCGGCTCTCCAAGCATGTGCCGCGCAGGAACAGTGATCCGCAGCCCACGCCGGTACCGCAGACGTCGCCCGAGTCTCCCCTCCCCCTCGAAGACCATCCCGCAGCATCGAAGTCGTAACCCGCAGTACCCGTCCGGACGCGCGCCAGCGCGTCCGGGCGGCCTTCGGCCGGTACTGTCGTTGCACTAAATCCAAGCGGAAGGAGAACTTTTGCATGGCAGGAAAACGAGAGTTGATCGTGCCGCACAAGGGTGACCGCCGCTACGTCCGCCGCGACGCGCAGGGGCGCTTCTCGGAAGTCGACGACGCCGGCCGCTCGCTCACCCAGGACCGCAAACGTCACGCGAAGACGGTCTCGAAACCGGGATACGGCGACCGCGGCGACCGGAAGCGTACATAACCTATCGTGTCATTCCGAGCGTAGCTCGGGATGACACATCAGGTGCGCCTACGCCTCGCCGTACTTGCACGGCAGAATCACACGGAACGTCGAACCGTGGCCAGCCTTGGTCGCGAGCTCCAGGCTCCCCTCGAGAAGCTCGCAGAGCCGCTTGACGATTGACAGCCCAACGCCCTCACCAGAGGGTACCCCCGGCGACGCGGCTTCAGTTTTCGACGCAGCCGTCGTGGCGCCGCCCATATCGCGCCGTCGATCGGTGCTCGCCTCACGCGCCTCGTCGGCGAGGTCAGTTGCATCGTGTAGCTCTTGCGCCATCTCCATGACCGGCGCAGCGTCGAGTCCCGGCCCGGTGTCCTGCACCGACAACGTCCACCGGTCAGTGTCGCGGGTGGTGTCCAGTCCCCAACTGACGGAAATCCCACCGCGCTCGGTGTACTTGACGGCGTTGAGGAGCAGGTTCTGAAGGATTCGCAGGACTTTCGGTTTGTCGCCTTCAACCGGGAGCGTGCTCGGACCATCCATCTTCAGGAACAGTCCGCGATCGGTCGCGGCGGCCTGAGATGCGGCGCAGAAGTCCCGCAGCAGTACGGCCGCGTCGAACGTCGTCACCGTGCGTTGCTCGTGTCCCGCTTCGAGACGGGCCAGACTCAAGAGATCATTGAGTAAGTCGTTGAGTGACAGGACACCTTTGCTCAGCATCTCCGCCACTTCGGCGCGCTCGGGCTCGGGGAGCGCTGCGCCGCTGGCGTTGAGCATGGCGGCACCTTTGACGACGGTGACGCTCCCTCGCAGATCGTGCGCCGCCGTCCGCCAAGCCTCGGCACGCGACTTTTCCATGGCGTGCAGAGCAGCCAGCGCGCGCTCCAGGTCATTCACGTGACCGGCCGATTCGGACTGCTGGAGCCGTCCGTATTGCGTCGCGCTGGCGGTGACCCCGTCCGCACAGAGCTGAGCCCAGATCCGGCGAGCGTTCGGCATGACGCTCGGTTCGAGCGACGGATGCTCGCCGGCGTACCGTTCGAGCTCGGCCGCAACACACATTTGCAGATAGCCCCACTCACGCAGGACTTCGGCGAGTGAATACCCCTGTTGCCAGCGTTGCACCCCGTGATCGGCGACCTTGTCCGCTTCGCGTTGAGCCGCGACGTTGCTCGTCTCTTCGGGCCACGACCGCAGGCTCTGAGAAAGCGAGTCGAGAACGACCGGGATGTGGTCGTTGAACTGGGCACGGGAGAGCGAGGCCGCGATGTTCCGGCCCGGCACGACGTCCCCGTACGCTCTCCAGGCGTCGAGAATCGCGTCGCGGTGTTCGAGCAAGTACGCCGCAAGCGCACTCAATTGCTCTCGCGCGGGATTCGCCGCAAAGACGACGTGAATGTCCTTCTCGTCGCCGGCCTGGTCTGCAGTGGGAGGCATCGAACACATCCGCAAGCGCGGCGCGTGCCAGTCCCTCTACAAAGCCGATTCCCGCTCTTCGCAGATTGTCTGGAGCTCGGCGATTGCCTCCAGATCCTTCGGCCGGCCTGCAGCCGTCTTGGCGGCGATCAATGCTTCAACGTCGAGGAACGGATACCGAACGCCTGAGATGTCGGCCTCGATCGCATGGGTGCGAACGACAGCGAGAGGACCTACCCCGGCCAGCTCCCCGAGGAGGTCGAGCCCGCCGTGAGTCGTCACCATGGCGAAGTTCAAGCCGCGGCTCAACGTGTCTTCATCGAGTTGAAACGGCAATCCCGGCGGCGCACCGCGAAGGTAGGGCCTGAGCGGCGCGATCGCGGCGACGATGCGTTGAATATTCTCGAAGGATCGATCGTAGACGACGTCGAGGTCATAAGTGACGCGCGCGGCTCCGTGTAATGTCGCCGCGACGCCGCCGGCGATGACGAACGAGACGTCTTTCTCGAGGAGGGCGGTGACCAGCGCTTTGAACTGCGTCGTCGCCGGACGCGAGCCCGGCGAATGAAGCCGCTGAACGAGAGCGATCGTTCGGGCGAGCTTGAGCAGGCGCTCTTCGTGTGATTTGCGAAGATTCTCACGAATCACTGTGCGGTCGATGTTGCGTTTATAGAATTCGACGATAGGGTCGAGTGAGGACGACGCGCCGTTCACGGGGCGCGAATTCTACATCCGATGGCGGCAATACAAGCGACAGGCGATTTTTGACTCCATACATCGGGCAGCGTATCCTGCCGCCTCGATCAAAACATTACCCCCGGAGGATTTCCCAATGAACGTGCGGACGGTCGTTTGCAGCCAGTTCGCCGCCCTTCGCCTTTGCCATTCCGTCTTGCTTTTGATCCTCCTGATCGTGCCCTGCAGTGGCATGTACGCCGCCGGCGGCAGTCTCGAGGTTTCCGTTCGCGCCCGTTCGACTCATGGCTCGCTTTCAGGCGTTTATGTGGCGTTGGTACCCCTCGACGCTCCGTCTTATCGGCCTGCGATGGAGAAGATTGTCGACGGCGCCGTGAAATGGGAAGGGATCGCCGCGGGCGACTATGTACTGCTCGCCGAGGCTCCGTCGTTCGAGCCGGCTACGCCCCAGAACATCAAGATCGTCGAGGGGAAAAGCGGACAAGTCACGCTCGACTTTCAGCCGCTGTTCGAGCTCAGCGGCTCGGTGACCGACACCGAGGGCCGTCCGATCAAAGACGCCGTGGTGTCCCATCCCCGAATCGTTCCGCCCACTCCGCTCGGCGTCATGAGCAATCTGGCGCGGCAGAATGCCAGACACCTGCGGACAACGACCGACGAGAACGGCTCGTGGAAGATCGGCGTCACTCACAAAGAGCTCTACCTGCTCGTAGAGGCGCCTGGGTATGAATCGGCCTGGGTTGCGTGGAGCCCGGAGGTGGGCCCGCAAATGCCGCCTGTCAAGCTGCAGCCGGCATCATCGCTGCGCGTCGTGACCAATCGTGCAGATCCCGACCTGGTGCTCACGCTCGTTGCGAAAAGCGGCGTGGATTCGTCCATTCCAACCGTCTGGCGAGACCGGATCTGGGCGCGCGAGGTGGAGACGCCGTCGGTTGAATGGAGGTCGATGCCGGCCGGCGATTACGACCTCGTGGCCAGTTGGCCGGATCCGAGGCGATTTGCAGACCCGGTCACGCTTCGCCAGATACACCTGAGCGGAAACGGCATTCAAGAGGTCAAGGTAGGACTGCCGAATGCCCCGGCATTGACGGCGAAGACCGCCCGCATCCGCCTACCCAAGACGGACGTGCCCGGCTTGCGTGCGTTCGTGCACACGTCCAGTGGGGCAAAAGAGGTCGCGGCTGCGTCCGAAGATGTGATCCGCGGGCGGGTTCTTTACGCGAATACCGATCCGGCGTCCGACGTCTTCTTCACGACAGAAGGAGAGGTCATTCTGGGCCGCCTCGCGGCCGCGACCGCAGAGAATCCGGAACAGGGACCGGCGATCATGGGAATCAAGTTTCCCAGAGCGAACGGCACGTTGCGAGTCAGCGTTCCGGAACATGCGACGCTGCCTTCCTTCGGGAGCGCCAGATTCGACGAATGCAATGCCGACGGTACGCCAAGGGCTTTCGTATTGCCCGTCAACGTGGCAAAGGGGGGAGACGTCGCTCTTCCACTGCTGGTCGGGTGCCGCGCACTGACGCTGCGCTTTCAGAGCTTTTCGCCGGTCGCTGTCCGTCCTCAGGCTCGCGCTCGCGAAAAGGTCTGGCTTGGCGCGCATAACCTCAAAAACGCCGCATCGGCGCAGATTCACGTCGTTCACAAGTCCGACGGAACCAACGTCGCCGAGGCGGTGGTCACGGCTTCCGTCAACCGCGGATCCTCCGAGCCCCTGATCATCGCCAAGGGCATCTCACGAGCGGACGGCTGGCTGACGATGGGGGGCCTGCCCGCGGGCGAAGAGATCGTTTTCCGCGCTGAAGATTCGAGGAAGATCGCGGGGACGGTCACACGGACGATTGATCCCGGCAAAGAGGACGTCATCGATCCGTTGGGCTTGACCGAGGCTGGACAGCTCACGGTGGTCCCGCATCTCGAAGCGTCCTTCAAGAGCGAGAACCCGAAGGCCGAGATCGCCGCCGTCGTCGTTACCCCGGAAAACGGCGTCAAAGCGGACATGAAGACGGTCGAGTTGAATGCCGGTCTGCAGGAGGCAGTATTCCCCGGACTGACAGCGGGATCGTGGAAGGTCGTGGCGCTGGTCAGTGTGAATGACCTGGTTCAGCCCATCGACGTCACGGTTCTGAAGATCGAGGACGGCGACAAGAAAAAGATCGAGCCGGAGATCAAGCTGCTCGTCGTGAGCGGTTCCCTCACATCGCATGGCCGGGGGGTGGCCGCCTCGATTCAGTTTACCGACCCTCCGGGACCGGGGGCCATCGCTCGCCGCGTGCAATCCGAGCAGGACGGGTCATTTCGGACCGTTCTGTCACGTCCCGGGGCCTATGGCATTGCAGTGCGGCGTCAGTTCAGGGATCCCGACGTCGAGCTTGCCCCGATTCAAATCGCGGGCTCGATGTATGACGTCCGCATTGAGCTGCCGGAAGGCTCGCTCTCCGTCGGCGTCTTTTCCGACAACAACCCTGTCGCCGATGCCGACGTCACCGTGTCGATGGTGGCCGACAGCCCTGAACCGGGCCAGATCCTTCGGCTCGGGCGAACGGTGAGGACCAATCCGGCCGGCGAGGCCGTGCTCGACGAGCTGCAGTATGGAATCTGGCTCGTCCGGGCCCGTGGAGAAGGTGACAAGGTCGCGGAAAAAACCATCGAGATCACGGCGGGGCATGCTGCCTCCGTGAGGCTCGACCTCGATGGCGGATCGACGCTCCAGGGAACCGTGTTCGACGGCAGCGGGAATCCCGCCGGCGCGGCAACCGTGAACTGCATCTACTCCGGGAGCGACGGCATCCCTCGCAGTGGATTCACCGACACCGATTCGTGGGGTAAGTTCACGATGCACTTCCCCAAGCCCGCGCCCGAACGGTTGCAGTGCGGCGTGGCTACGCCCGACGGCGCAATCGGCACATTTGTCACCGCTCCGGTCGATCAGGCGACCTGGACGCTCCCACTGGTCACCGGCGCCGTCACCCTGACGAACTGGACCGACCGCGGCAACCGCGATCGCTACTGGCTCGTCGGCGCGGACGGCGGCCTCTTCGACGTCTCGTGGGCGGTCCGCAAATGGGGCATCCTCGACAGTCCATTCACGATCCGCAAGCTTCCCGCGGGAACCTGGTCGGTCGTGCGGGTCGATTCGGCGGGGGCGTTCTCGATCGTCGCGGGCGGCGGAGCCGGGCAGTTGCCGAAGCTCGCGCAGGTCCGGGTGGGAGCGGGCGAGCATCAACAGATCGACATGAAATCCGGGCAGCGATGAAGCCATTGGGCGAGCTCCTGGAGGGTACGAAGATCCTCCGTACCGGCGGCGAACCGGACATTCTGGCCGTTCCCATCGAGCGGCGTCAGATCGCGCAGGGCAATGTTTTCTTCAAACTGCGTTCGTCACGGTTCCCTATGTCCGCGGCAGAGGCGATCCAGCGGGGAGCCGGGTACGTCTTGCTGCAGGCCGGAGACGAAGAAGAGTCCACCCTTCCGCCGGGTTTCCCCTATGCAGTCGTCGACGATGTCCGTGGAGCCTACGCGCGAATTTGCTCGCGCTTATTCGAAGCTCACCGGCAAATGACGCTCATCGGTGTCACGGGTGCGAAAGGGAAAACGACCGTATGTCATCTCATTGACGCGGCGCTTCGCGCGTCCGGCATCAGGACCGGTTTGGTCAGTTCTCTCGTTTTCCGCTTACCCGATTCCGACCGGCCCACCGTCAGATGGGTACCCGACGCGCTGGCGATTCATAGTTTTCTCGAGGCCCTTCGCGAGCAGGGTGGCACCCATGCGGTCATCGAGCTCGCCTCGCTCGCCATTGCCGAGGACCGGCTTTATGGGTTGCAGTTCGACGCGCTTGGCTTCACGAATCATGGCGGTGGTGACGCTCATATGGCCGCCAACCGCCGTCTGCTCACCGATCCTGACTTTCGCAAGTCATCGATGACGCTCTGTGCCTTCAACGGCGACGACCCGGCGGGGCGCGAGCTCGCCCGATCGTCGCCGGGCCGGGTCGTCACTTTCGGTTTTGGCGCCGCGGATGTCACGCCGGAGCTTTACGCGTCCGATCGCGCCGGCATTTCCATGCGGCTCAACGGACACGATCTTCGCTTCCCGCTGATCGGCCGGCACAACGCGGAGAACGTTCTGGCGGCTGCGGCGATCATCGGCGGCATCCTGCCGTCTGAGGGCGCCGCCGTGCACCTGCAAACCATGCAGCCGCTGCCCGGGCGGCTGGAAAGGCTCCCGGCACCGGCCGGCATCGACGTTTACCTGGACCAACCGTACATGCCTGCGAACATCGAGGCGTCACTCGCCGCGGTGAGGGAGTTCGCCGGTTCCCGCCGAATCGTCTGTGTCATCGGCTGCGCCGGGGAAGTCGACCGGGCGCTGCGGCCGTTGAGAGCCACGGCGGCGGTGAATGCCGCCGACTTCTGCATCCTCACCACTGACGATCCTCACGACGAGCATCCCGGCTCCATCGTGATGGACATGCTCAAGGGCGTGCGCGATGCGGCACCCGATCGCTGGAAGACGATCCTGCATCGCCCCACGGCGATCGCCACCGCGATTCGTGAGGCTTCGCCCGACGGGATCGTGGTTCTGATGGGAAGACGCGCCAATGGCCCGGAGCTCCGGAACGACGACCGGCATGTGGCGATGGACGTGCTGCACGAGCTGGTTGCCTAGCGAAGCGGCAATCTCATTTTGTCGGCGAAGTCTTCCCGATATCCGTCGTCCAACGTTCCGCCAACCGAGTCGAGAACCTCGCGCGCCAGTTCTGTGAGCGGGGAAAGGGAATCGTCTTGAAACACGGCCGCCAGGGCCGTCTGTGCCCGATCGGAAAAAGCCGCGTCGAATCTCTTCACCTCTCGAACGAGATAGCGCCCCCGGTTCGAGAATTGCCCGTGCGATCGCAGGAAGGTGTCGATGATGCACTCGTACAAGTTCATCGCCATCATCCGGCGTTCATCCCGATCGGCGCACCGCCCGATATCCGATAGAAAAGCCGTCAGGTACCGCCTGGGCAAATCCCACTTGTCCGGGCGAGGCGGGCCGGAACGAAGCAACCCCCGCGCGACTTCCTTCAGTTTCGACGCAAGCTCGCACGGCTGCGGCAATACGAGACTCTGATCGACCTTGGCTGTCAGGACGGCAACACCACGTTTGTGCTCCGACCGCATCACGGCATGAAGGGTTTCGGGATCGTGAACGAGAGCGTCAAACAGAAAGCCGTTCGCCGAAAAGCGCTCCCGATACGCGCGAGCGACATGGCTCATGACGACGATCACGTCGACGTCGGATTCGGCATTGCCGCTGCCAAAAGCGTGGGAGCCAAAGAAAAGGCAAAACGAAGGCGCGCCGTATCGTTCAGAAACCGTATCCAGGATGAACGGATGGCTTGGCCGAGCGATGTCAGACGGCACGAATGCCTCGGTCTAACGAAGATTCACTCGAGGCTTCGAGGCTGCGGAGAGACCCGCCCTCCGCAGCCCCGACCACGATGTTCGGTTCGTAATACTCAGCTGAGGCAGTGACCCCACCCGCTGCAGAAGAAGTAGTCGCACGACATGTAGCCGCAGTAGTGGCTGCCGCCGCCTGATCCAGTGCCACAGTCGCCGGAAGCAAAACAAGCGGTGGTGCTCCCACTAGCGCCGCTCCAGCACGAGGCGTAACCACTGGTGAAACCGGACCAATAACATACATTGTTGTTGTTACTGTCCGTGGTGCAATCCTCGCACGCTAAGGCGCTCGGCGCCGCAGCGAGTCCGGCAACAGCCAGGGCATACATCGGTAAGGCGTTGAACTTCATGGTGACCCCCTTCCTTTCTTATTGAGGATGCCGCCGACGCTACTCCAGGGAGCCGGCGGCGGTCAAGTGGACTCTGGAAGCTCGGCAAACTCGTGCAGCTTGTCGGCGGGCACCTTGTACGACGCCGCTACGATCGGCGAGTTGAGCTCGAGCAGCTCGGGATAGACCGCGCCGTGCAGCACCTGCACGTCGAAGATCTCGCGGACATCCCCTTCGAAGCGCAGGAACGCCACGATCGCACCGTTGCGGAGGTCGATGGCGTAGACGCCGCACTCCTGCTCCGGCACGCGTTCGATCAGCGGAATGCCGCTCAAGAAGTTGCTCTCACGCATGTGCGACAGGCCGACGAACGCGAACGGTCCGGCGAATGCGAGACCGCGCGTGAAGCCGGGCAGTTCCGCGATAGTGTCGACGCGACCGGTCGCCAGATCAGCAGCGGCAATCGATCCTTTGCCTGACTCGAGAATGAAGAAGTAATCGCCGTAGCGGCGCGGTGAATGCGGCATCGAGAGGCCGTGCAGGACGATCTCGCCGGACGGCACTTCCATCAGCACGCCGCCCCCCGCTTTGTTCTCGCGCCAGCCGCCCGGCGTATTCGCGGCGCCGAGGGCGGTGACGAAGCGGACGCGGTCATCGATGATCGCCATGCCGTTGAGATGACACCGATCCTCCGCCGCCAGGCGCGTGATGAATGGCGGATGCCACCGCGGCACGAACGTACTCTCCGCGTCGAGCGTGCAGAGCGCCGAGAAGCGTGTGTTCACCATCCACAACTCGCCCGCCGCAAAACCGATCTCGTGGATGCGGATATCGCCGGTGACGTGAATCTTCCGCGGCAGGTAGCAGGCGTCGTGTTTCCCCGCCGGCTCGAGCTTCGCCGCCACCGCCGGCGTGTTGCGAAACTCCCACACCTCCCGTTCGGTTCCGAGTGCGACGCGCCCGTTGCCGACGGCGATGCCCATGGGGCTGTGGAATCGACGAAAGTGCGTGTTGAGCGTCGTCGCGTTTTCGGCGCGCACGAGAATGAGTCGTCCGCTCTGATAAGTAGAGACGAGAAGCGAGACGCCGAGATGGCGGAGGAGATCGGGGAACGACTGCGTCGAGACGCCGCGGAACCAATCGCCCGACGCACGCGCCGGAGGCTCATCCATTCGATCGCGTACCCGATCCGCGACTTTGCGCGTCGTCGCTTCGGACGGCGGTGTTTTCAGCGGCTCGGGTTTCGGCGGCAGGGTGCCGTCCCAAGCCAGTCCGAGAAAATCGGCGACCCGTGCGATCGCCGTTCCCGGCTGCTCCATGATCGCGTCGTACGCCGCGATCATCCACGATCCCGGCGGGAGTTGCTCGAGGTCATCGAGCAGCATGTTCGTGACGGCACACCACGGCTGCGCCAACTCCTCGGCAGAAACGTCGTGGAGATCGCCCGGCTCGCGGAAGACGTAGACGAACCTCCCGTCGGGAAAGACAGCCTGCAGAAAAGGGACACGCGACGCGTGGCGCGGCGACGCGTCGACCAGCCGCGCGTCTGACGCCAGTTCCGCACGCAACGCGGCAACGATTTCCGGCGTCGCGTCGGCAGCCGTGAGCCGTTCCCGTTCGCCGCATCGTGCCTCGATCGCGGCGTCGATCCGTCCGCTGGCGGCGACCGCGCCGGCCGAGCGGGCCAGTGCGTCGGCGAGTCGCGCGCCGCCGGAACGTAACGGTGCAATGACGAACACCGGCCCGGGCATAGGAGCCCAACGATACGTTAAAGCGCGGGTCGCGTCACTCCTTCGGATCTTCCGTCCTTTTTCGCCTCAAGCGAGGCACACTTCTACAACTTCATGATTCTCGTGATGATATTGCCACCTCCGCACGATTCTGCTATTCATTGGATTTCGGAGGCTCCTTTGCTCGATGAGTTACGCGCCCTCGTAGAGTTTGCCCAGACCGGATCCATCGCCGGTGCAGCCGATCGTCTATTCCGGACGCCCTCCGCGATTACCCGGCAAGTGCAAAGGCTGGAGGAGGCCCTGGGTGCCGAGTTGCTCGACCGCTCGGTGAAGCCTCCACGCCTGAACGCGCTTGGCTCCAGGGTGCTCGAACAAGCGCGGGATCTGCTGCAGCGGACGGAGGCGCTGAAATCTCTTACGTCGAGCGACGCCGAACCTCACGGCCTCTTGCGCATCGGGCTCGCGCATGCCCTGGCCGAGGGGACGCTCATTGAACCGATTCAGGCGCTGACTGAGAAATACCCCAAGGTCCGGCTGCGGCTGTCGAGCGCACTTACCGGTGAACTATTTCAGAGGCTCCTCGCAGGTGAGCTCGACGTTGCAGCCGTGCTTTTGGCCGAAGGGAAAACTGCGCCGCCGCCTCTTGTGACGAATGTCATCGCCAGCGACCGCATGGAGATCGTTCAAGGCGCCGCAGGCAACATCGACGGTAATTGGGAAAGTCTGGGCCGAGCACGCTGGGTGCTCAATCCGCCCGGGTGCTTTCTTCGCGCGAGCCTCGTCGACCGGATGGAGCGCGCCGGCTTCACCCCGATGATTACGGCTGAAGTCCACAACATGCACATGCAACTGGAGTTCGTCCAGTCCGGCTACGGTGTCGGGCTGCTACCCGCTCGCTTCATCGCCAGGAATTCAATCGACCCCGTGAAAGTCTTGCGTCCGCCGTCGTTCAACCTGCACCGATCCGTCGCGCTTGTCCGGGTCGGGCAACTCGGCGCGCTGGGGAAGGCGGTCGAATTGTTGGAACACGGCCTTCGGCAATTGTTTGACGCAGCGGACAACACGAAGCCCGTGAAACGGCGGGCGCCGCGAACGACCAGGTAGTGTCATGTGACGGCCGCTCGCGGTAACGAATAGGTCCCGACGGCGTGAGCAACGATTTCGTCCTGTCCTCTCGAGTACAACGCAACCTCACCCACTACGAGTGAGTGGCCGACTTTCAGCAGATTGCAAATCCCGACGACGGCGCGATCGGCGGCGGGCCTGCGGAGGAAGTTGATGGTGAAGCTGGTCGTAACGGCAAGCGGGATGATGCCCAGCTTGCCGAGAATCGCGACGTAGAGGGCGACGTCCGCCACTGACATCAAGACCGGCCCCGATACGGTGCCGCCCGGGCGAAGTTCATGCGCGGTGATCTCGAGGCTGACGGTCGACGTCCCGTCGCCGACTGCCTCGACGACGCATCTCGTCTGCGGGAACTCGCTGCGGAGAAAGTCGGCGATTCCCTCGGCACTTACCATGCGAGCTCCTTGCGGGCCTTCTCCATCACGAAGACGAGCCGGTCGATATCTTCGGTCGAATTGAGCAGATGTGGTGCGACGCGGATTTTGCCCTCACGCAGCGCAACCACGAACCGCGCGTCTCGCAGCGTTGAATACAGAAGCTCCGTATCGCCGCGGCTGCCCGCTTCAATGCAACCGAAAACACCGCGCTGAGAGGCTTGCCGCGGGCTTGCCAGACGATAGCCCTCCGGGAGTCGTTCGAAGAAATAGTCGATCAGCGCTTGATTGTGGTCACGGATCAGCGCAGGGCTCGCATCCAGCACGAACTTCGCGGACGCTTCCATGACGGTGAGGTTGAAGTTGTAGACCGATGCCGCTTCGGCCGCGTCCCAACGGCTGAGCGTTGGCGCAGGCTCAGGATCCACATAGTTGATGCGCGCGAAGTTCTCCACTCCCTGGGACAGCCAGTTGTAGGGTCCTGGTCGCAGCGAATCGAGGCTTTCCTTCCTCGTCCACAGGAAGCCTGTCCCCCAGGGACTGAGCAGATACTTGTAGCCCGCGCAGACGATGAAGTCGGCTCCCAGACTTTGCACGTTCATCGGTATGGCGCCGCAGGATTGACTCACGTCCAGTACCAGCAACGTCCCATTCCTCTTGCACGCCGCAGCGAGTGAGGGGACGTCGAGCAACGATCCGTCGTCGAATCGCACGTGGCTTGCCGAAATGACCCGGGTTCCCGGCGTCATCGCCGCGATCAGGTCATCGGCCTGGATGAACTGACCTCGAGGGGCGACGATCCGTACCTTGATGCCTTCGCGCGCCTCCATCGGCTTCCACGTCGCGTACTGCACCGGAAACTCACCCCGCGCGATGATCACCTCATCACCGGCCGACCACTCGAGTGCGTAGGCGATCGCCGCGAGTCCCGCTCCCGCGCCGGTCGTCAGAGCGATTTCGTCCGGGCTCGCCCCGATCAAGGTCGCCAACGTCTGACGCAAGCTCGCGGCAACGGAGAAGAAGGAAAGGTCATCGACGATGTGCGGCCGCATTTTTGCGGCAACCGACGCCTGCACGGCGTTGAGCGCCACGCGGGGGATCGCGGCGTGCGCCGCGAAGTTCAGGTACGTGGCATCATCGATCGGAAACCATTCGTTCTTCCAGTCACTCGCCTGCTTTGACGTCATCACTCCTACTTGGACCAGGGGGGCACCACGCCGTTGGTGCGCGCGTACGCGATCGACTGCCCCAGATGCTCGTGTTGATCTTCGATGATCAGCATCAGCGCGGCCTGCTTCGTCATGTCTCTGCCGAACAGTTTCACCGGTGCCTGCAGGTCGCTGTCCGAAAGTCCCGTGATCACTTTTTGCAGATCGTCGTAGGAAGCCTTCAGAGCTTCCTGCATTTTCGCCGGATCGGTGATGGGCGCGGGTTTTGGCCCCGTGTTCGGTGTTCCCGACAGAACGCCGGCGAGCAGGCGGTTCTCCGTGACGATCAGGTTGAACACGTCGGCGACGGAGCGAACACCCTGCCCGGGCTTCCAGTCGTACTTGCCCGCCATGACGCGCGCGAGCCCGGAGAATTTGCCGGAAAGCGTTCCGGCGTCTTTTGCGGAGGCAGCCTGTATTCCTACCGGCTGCGCCTGCGCCAACGACGCCATCAGAGCGACCGCAAGCGCGCACGCTGCGGCCTGCGTCAGTATTCTCTTCATGTGAAGCTCCTTTCGTATTACCGCGGTGCGTTAAAGACAAGTTCCCGTCTCAGCTCCGTGCCCAGCACTTTTCTGATCTCATTCCGGTGCACTCTGGCCTGGTTCTGACACTCGCTGCTGCAGATGACTTTCTCGGTCACGGCTTCGAATGCGTCGGCCCGATCGCCGATGTCCCCGGCGTAAGCCGCCATGTCTTTGTAGGTGATCTCGAGATACACATTGGGATCGTCGGGTGATTTTGGAGAGGACTGGAAGGCCTTGTAATCGACGATCAACCCGGCTTTCTTCGCGGCTGCCATCGTCGGCACCCATGTCGACGTTACCCAGGCCATGTACTCGTCGAAATGCCCGTAGTCGACATGTATGTAGTCCACCTCGGTCACCTGACCGTAGGTAAACCCCCGGTCGTTCCGTGCATCCGCTTTGTTGCTCGGGTTGTCCGCGGCATTCGCGGAAACCAGCGCAAAGAGTCCGACCACGATCGCCATCACTCTCATCATCGTTTTCATCTCGATTCTCCTATCGCCTTAGGACGCAAGCGCGGACGGCGGCACCTCGAGGTCGCCGCTCGCGACGTAGGTCGTTGCACCACCAACACTGACGGAGGTCACCGCGCCGTCGCTCTTACGCGCCTCCGCGTCGATGTCGCTTCGGCGCCCCATCGCGACGCCCTGCCGGATCGAAAGGCGATAGGCCGTGCCGCCAAAATCACGCTTCGATGCCATTGCCCCGACGAGGGCGGCACAGGCGGCGCCTGTCGCGCTGTCTTCTTCGATCCCCATCGCGGGTGCCCACATGCGGGCATACAGCTCGCCGCCATCCTGTAGATTTCCCGCGAAGAAGTAGATCTGGGGAGCCCACGCGCGGGAGAGCGTTGCCGCCCACGCAGTTCGATTGATCGTCGCCCGATCGACCGCCTTGTTCGAGGTCAGTTGCGCAAAACAGAACGGAATACCGACGCCGGCGAAAAAGACCTGGCTCACCTCGGCGGGGTCGACGGATAGGACGGCGGCGAGTTCAGTCGGAGAAGGTGCGCCGGCAGGCGCTTCAATCTTGCCCGATAGCGTCAACGTGCCGTGGAAGCCGCCGTTTCGTTGGGCGACGTCGACCGTCACCGGACCGACATTCTCCTCGAGAATCAGCCGGACCGAATCACTCGGCCGTACGTCCTGTTTCATCACGAGCGCACAGGCGGTGCCGACCGAGGGGTGCCCCGCGAAGTCGAGCTCCGCCCGGGGGGTGAAGATGCGCACGCGATAGGTATTGGGTTCGCTCGCCGGAAGGACGAACGCCGTTTCGGCGAAATTGAATTCGCGGGCGATCTTCTGCATACCCTCGGTCGAGATGCCGGCCGCGTCAGGCAGAACCGCGAGTTGATTGCCCCCGAACGGCGCCGAACTGAAGACATCGACGATGTGAAATGTGTATTTCAAGGGATCAAGCCTTGACGACCAGGTCGATCTCAACGGAAGCCCCGAGCGGCAGCGCGGCTACCCCGATCGCCGTGCGGGCGGGAAAGGGTTGGCTGAAGTGCTTCGCGTAAATGGCATTCACCGCCGCGTAGTCACTCATGCTCGTGAGGTACACACCAGCGCGCACGACGTCATCGAAACCCTTGCCGGCCTCCTCGAGAACCGCCGAGAGATTCTGGAATAGGCGTTCCGTCTCGGCGGCAACGCCTCCGGTCACCAGCTTGCCCGTCGCCGGGTCCTGACCGACCTGACCGCTGAAATAGATGAAACCATCGACTTTGATCGCCTGGGAAAACGGGCCGACCGGCGGCGTGAGCTTGGGCGAGGTAATTGCGATCTTGCTCATGAAAATCTCCTTTAGATGGTCAGAATGGTGGAGCCCGTGGTTGCGCGCGCTTCCAAGGCTCTGTGGGCTTCAGCGGCATCCTCGAGCGCAAAGCGCTGATTGACGTTGATGCGTACCTTCCCTGAAGCCACCACATCGAACAACTCGTTCGCGGAGGCCTCCAGCTCTTCCCGTCGAGCGATGTAGTGGAGGAGCATGGGCCGCGTCAGAAAGAGCGAACCCTTCTGCGCGAGTAGAACGGGTGCAATAGGGTCGATCGGACCGGAAGATTGTCCGAACGTGACCATCACGCCACGCGCTCTCAGGCAATCGAGCGAGCGTAGGAAGGTGTCCTTGCCGACGGAATCGAAGACCACCGGCAGTTTGTCGCCGCCTGAGATCCGTGAAACCTCCGCCACGAAGTCCTGTTTGGAATAGAGGATGGTGTGATTGCAGCCATTGGCGTGGGCCAATTCGGCCTTGGCTTCTGTCGAAACGGTGCCGATGACCGTCGCGCCGAGAGCGGCCGCCCACTGACAGAGAATGAGCCCCGTCCCGCCGGCCGCGGCGTGCACCAGGATCAAGTCACCCGCCTTGACGGGATAAACCTGCCGGATCAGCACCTGAGCGGTCATGCCCTGCAGCATCATCGCGGCTGCTTGATCGAAGGAGATCGCATCGGGCAATCGCACCAGTCGATCGGCCTCGATGAGCCGCGCCTCGGAATAGCCGCCGGTGGGACCGGCATAGGCGACCCGATCGCCGACTTTCAGGTCACGCACATCCTGCCCGATCGCCTCGACCGTTCCTGCGCCTTCGAGACCGGGGATAAAGGGAAGCGGCTGCGAGTAGTTGCCGGTGCGGTGATAGACGTCGATGTAGTTGAGGCCGGCCGCCGCCTGGCGCAGGCGCACCTGCCCCGGCCCGGGCTCACCGACGTCGACCTTAGTCCACTGCAGAACCTCGGGACCGCCCGTCTGCCGAATTTGGATCGCATGAGGCATATCGATCTCCGCCAAAAACTGAATTCCGGCGTAGTCTGGACCGCCACATACAATTCGTCAAATTCATTATTCTCACGATGATAATGCCATCTGGGCACGATGCGAAGATGCGCCGTTGCCGTTTGCCGGTTGGCTGTGGCGGCTGGACTCGAACCAGCGACCACCGGATTAACAATCCGGCGCTCTACCAACTGAGCTACACCACAGTGTTCGCGGAGGGGCGCGGATTGTAACTCAGAGCGCGGCGCGAATGGCGCGGAGGCGTTCAGCGGAACCGGGCATGTCGGCGTGAATGCAGAGCGTGTCGCACGGGATCGCGATGCGGGTGCCGTCGCGCGCGATCACGACGCCTTCGGCCGCGAGGAGGCGGGCCTGGGCGGCGGCTTCTTCGATCGAGAGGAGGGAGCCGGGGATGGTGCGCGGGGTGAGGGAGCCGTCGGGCTCGTAGCGGCGGTCGGCGAACGCTTCGCGGAGGACGCGAACGCCGCGCTCGCGCGCCACCGCGGCCATCTGCGAGGTGTCGCTGCAGACGATCGGGAGGTTTCCGCTCGCATCGAGCAGCACCTCGGCGAGCGCGCGGTCGCGATGCGCGTCGTTGTAGAGCGCGCCGTGCGCTTTGACGTGGCGGAGCGGCGTGATCGCGGCGAGGGCGGAGATCTGTTCGATGAGCGTTTCGCGCAGCGCGGCCGGGTCCATCTTCATCGAGGTGCGCCCGAAGTTCGCGCGGTCGGGATACGACGGATGGGCGCCGATCGCGACGCCGTGCTCGCGCGCGCGGCGCGACGCCTCGCGCATCGACTGCGCGTCGCCGGCGTGGCCGCCGCACGCGACGTTCGCGGCGTCGATGAGCGGCCAGATCTCCGGCTCGGCGGCGGCGCCTTCTCCCATGTCGGCACTGATCTCGATCGTCACAGCTCCGCTCCTTTCGTCTCCGGAAGCAGCCAGATGAGCGCGCCGCCGAGGGCGAAGAAGAGCGCGTCGACGGCGAGGCCATAGTTGAGGCGCGACTGCGCCAGCGCGCCGATGGTGTACGGCGCGGCGGCGCTGACCACGCGGCCGGCGTTGTAGCAGAAGCCTTGCGCGGTGGCGCGAATGCGCGTCGGGAAGAGCTCCGCGAGCATGGCGCCGAAGAGCGAGAAGTAGCCGTGGCCGAAGTAGCCGACGAGCGGTCCGATGGTCAGCAGCGTGATCGGCGAGCG